>JGI24806J26614_1000199_pt1 | contig 15270 bp, 10 predicted proteins | sample Kansoi200umMDA_FD_26614 | JGI IMG/M metagenome (IMG submission 26614)
CTTTTTCATATAGTTCATCCCCGTTTGCCTTATCGTTGCCATAAAATTTTTCCCGCTCCTTTAAAATAATTTCTTCGATAAAAAACGACATGTACGCAAGTTCCTTTGTGTGTACCACATCTCCCCATTCGTACACAACATTTGTTTTTGGAAAACGGATAAACAAATGCCAGAAATGTGTTTCGTCGGGCGAAGCCACCCAATTAATATTGCCGGTAAACATCGGCGTAAAACTTTGATTGCTGTCACTGATGTTTATCTTCAAATGTTGTTTGTGAGAAAAAGATTGAAAAATTTCTTTGTAAATATTTTCGGTGAGCCATGTATCTTTTATAAAAATTTCTTCGGCAGGATATGAACTTACAATATTGGGATATTCATCATTGTTCAATTCAAAATCTATTTTGAGCTTTCCAAGTTCAGCGGTAAGGTTATCGAGATTTTCTATGGACACATCAAACAACAACTGTTGCCTCAAACCAAAGCGCACATAAAGCAATCCCGATTTTTCTGCCGCCAAGAGTATGTTATACAAATCTGCAGGAGGTATAATGCCACCTTTGAAATTTACTTTAATGGTATTAATATTTTTCACCCTGATTGTTTTTGAAGATCAAAGAAAAAATTGCAGGAATAATCAAATTTCTCTTTTTTTAAGATAAGAATTATTTGAAAATGCGATATGGTTATAAATTATTAATAAGTAGTCCCATAAAACACTTGTAATTTGTTTTACTTTTTTACTATCGGGGATTATTTCTCACCGTTTGGTCGCCTGACCAACAATATCTCCTTCCTGCCGCCATAAAAACAAACTATACAAAAGTGCGACGCAACAAGCGATGATAATAGCACTCATAAAAAAATGATGCGACTTAATCTCACTTCAAAACAATAACTTAGTTTGTTGTAAAACCAAATAATTCATCATGATCGAAAAGCAAAACTGGGAATCCATTCCAACTGAAGAAGTAACGCCATCCATGCATCGCAAAATTGTTTCAGGCGAAAAATTGATGGTTGTAAAAATGAAATTTAAAGATGGTTTTGTAGTGCCGTTGCATCACCATGTGAATGAACAAATAACACAGGTAATTTCAGGGCAGATGCGTTTCTGGTTTGGAGAAAATAAAGAACAAACAATGGACCTGTTTCCCGGCGATGTGATAGTAATTCCTTCAAACCTGCCCCATGAAGCATTGATGATTGGCGAAGTTGAAGGAATGGATGCATGGGCGCCCCCGCGGCAGGATTGGTTAGATAAAACTGATGATTATTTAAGAAAATAATTTATGGACTTAGGATTAAAAAATAAAACAGCATTTGTTGCCGCATCCAGCCAGGGGCTTGGTAAAAGCGTTGCTTTTGAACTGGCGCACGAAGGAGCCAACATAATTATTTGCGGACGCAATAAAGAACAGCTTGAAAAAGCAAAACAGGAAATAGAAAATCAAACTCATAAAGAAGTACTGGCTCTTGCCGGAGATTTATCTGTTGCTGCTGAACGCGAACAGATTATTGAAAGTGCATTGCAGACTTACAATACAATAGATATTCTTGTCACTAATACCGGCGGACCTCCTACAGGAAAGTTTAAGACATTCAAACAACAAGATTGGGATAAAGCATATAATCAATTACTGGCAAGCGTTGTGGGGCTTGTGAATGGTTTTTTGCCGGGTATGAAACAACAGCGATGGGGAAGAATTATTGCCATTACATCTATGGCAGTAAAACAACCGGTAAATAATCTAATTCTGTCTAATTCTGTGCGGGCTTCTGTTGTTGGTTTAATGAAAACGCTTTCCAATGAACTGGGTATGTATAATATTACGGTGAATAATGTAATGCCAGGTTATACAGAAACCGAAAGGCTGAAAGAATTAATTGAAAACAATCCTTCTTTTGCTTCAGCAAAAACTGAAATACCGTTAGGGCGATTTGGGAAACCTGAAGAGTTTGCGGCAGCAGTTGCATTTTTAGCAAGTGAACGAGCCGCTTATATTACGGGCGTTTCGCTGGCAGTAGATGGAGGATGGATTAAAGGAATATTTTAAAGTCATATGTCTTTAAATTTTTAATTTGTTTTTCTCTTTTTAAAGCTGTTGTTCTACCTGGCAGTTTTTGTGAGTATATAAGTTTAAAAGGAATTCGATGCTTTGTCGAACGTTGCAAACCGGCGTTATGAAGCTTTAATCTTTCCTCAATATTCGATGTGCTGCCAATATAATAGCACCCATCTTTTCACTTTGAAGAGTATAAACATAGTACATCTGTCGGGATGACTGAAAGTGAACCTTGCTTTCTTAACCTAATCAAATTTACCTATGTTGCTGTCAAACGCTTAAAATACAATGTTAGCATATATCAAAAGTTTATTGATGAATTGATAAATGAAAGTAAAAAAAGAAAATCTGTCCGAAATCTATCCGAACTTTTTATGTAGGTTTGATTATGGCTTACATAAAACTGCATTTGACACAAACCTTGAACTGCAAACACTTTCAACACAGATTCTAAAAAATTATGCAAAGGCAAAACAGGAAAATGATAATTTAACTGAACGAGATAAAACTGCTTGTAAACAACGCCATTCATAAAGTAATAATAACAAAAGATAACTCTTTAAAAAGAGCTACCGAACTTTTTCTTGAAAAGAAAAAAGGCATTCTTTCAGAAGGCACTTTAAAGGAATACAAAACAATATTTAAAAGCCTGTTTGAATATGAACAACAGATGAAAAAGTCGCTTGTCTTCACGGACTTTAATCAGTCATTTTTTAATAACTATGAAAAATATTTAATATCAAAGAGAAATCCTTATGCGAAGGAAAGAGGATATTAAATTGATGTTATATCTAAGTATTGTAATACACTTAAATAAGTATTGTAATACACTTAAAACATTTCTTGACTGGAGTTATTATGAAGGCTTTCTTAAATCCAAAGAACCGATTATAAGAATTAAAACACAAATAAAAAGAAAGGTAAAGAATGATATTGTTGCCTTAAATGAAAGTGAATTATTTCAACTTTTATCGGTTGATCTTTCAGCAAAGCCAAGACTTGAAAAAGTGAGAGATGTATTTGTTTCGTTGTTTCACCGGGCAAAGGTTTTCAGACATTTCACGGTTTGATAAGAATCACTTTCACGATAATAAATGGCAGTTTAAAGATTTGGTTAATTTGAACTTTTGGAATTACAATAATTGTCATTTAACGCTTATTTATGTGGGCGAAATTTTTTTAAAAGCTACTATCCATTTTATTTTTATTTGTTTCAAATAATCTTCAGTCTTTACTTTAATGCATCAAAGAAAATAGACAGAAAGGGTGTTAATGTGAATCTCTTGTTACTACAGAACCGGAGCTTCCTACCAAGAAATTGAGGTCAGCACCTTTGTCTGCTCCCATTACGTGTTTTATATACATGCTTACATAACCACGATTCGTTGCGGCTGGCGGTGCCGACCATACAGCCCGGCGTCTTGTTAGCTCTTCGTTGGAAACATGCAAATGCAGTTTTCTTTTCTCTACATCAAGCTCAATCATGTCGCCGTTTTGCACCAGTGCAAGATTACCACCAATAGCGGATTCAGGAGAAACATGTAATACAACAGTTCCGTACGCTGTACCACTCATCCTGCCGTCGCTAACGCGAACCATGTCTTTTATTCCTTTTTCTAAAATCTTTTTTGGCAAAGCCATATTGCCTACTTCTGGCATGCCGGGATAACCAACCGGTCCCACATATTTTAACACCATCACACAATTTTCATCAATATCAAGCGCAGGGTCGTCTATTCTTGCATGATAATCTTCGATATTTTCAAATACTACTGCTCTGCCGGTATGTTTCATTAGTGATGGCGTGGCAGCAGATGGTTTAATAACAGCGCCGTTTAGTGCAAGATTTCCTTTTACAACAACGCATCCAGCTTCTTTCAAAAAGGGTTTTTCATAAGGGGCAATTACATCATCATTATAACAGCAAATATTTCTATTGATATTATCATGGTGATTCTTGCCTGTTACCGTTACTACATTTTTGTGAAGCTTGTTTTTTAATTCATTTAAAATAACGGGCAATCCGCCTGCATAAAAAAAATCTTCCATGAGGTATTTGCCTGATGGCATAAGATTTAAAAGCAATGGTATTTTGCTGCCGATGATGTCAAAATCATCGAGCGTTAAATCAACACCTATTCTTCCTGCTATAGCTGTTAAGTGAATAATGAAATTAGAAGATCCTCCCACCGCTGCATTCACAATGATGGCGTTTTCAAATGCCTCTCTTGTAAGTATTTTGTCAATTGTCAGGTTCTCTCTCACCATCTCAACAATTCTTCTGCCGCTTAATTGTGCCAATACTTTTTTTCTTGAGTCAGGGGCAGGTATTGCAGCAGCCCCGGATAATGTTAACCCCAGCGATTCCACCATGCAAGCCATAGTGCTGGCTGTTCCCATTGTCATACAATGACCGATACTCCGGCTCATACAACTTTCGGCAAACTCACAATCTTCAGGTGTCATTTTCCCGGTTTTCATTTCTTCATCAAACTTCCATACATGCGTACCCGAGCCAATTATTTCTCCTTTATAGTTTCCGTTGAGCATAGCACCACCAGGTACTACAATAGTCGGCAATCCAACACTGCCGGCACCCATAATGGTAGAGGGAGTTGTTTTATCACAACCAGTTAATAAAACCACTCCGTCAATCGGATTGCCACGAATGGATTCTTCTGCATCCATGCTAGCGAGATTGCGGAACAGCATTGCCGTTGGTTTCAGCAATGTTTCACCTAAACTCATTATCGGAAACTCTAATGGAAATCCGCCAGCTTCGAGCACACCTCTTTTTACCGATTCAGCAATATCACGGAAATGAGCATTGCAGGGAGTAAGTTCACTGAATGTGTTACAAATACCGATAACAGGGCGACCGTCAAACATGTCGGTGGGCATGCCCTGATTTTTCATCCAACTCCTGTAAATGATTCCGTCTTTATCTTTACGTCCGAACCAATTGTGGCTTCGTAGTTTTCTTTGTTCTTCCATTTCTTTTCTGTTATGTTATAATCCAAACCTTTTTGTACAGGAAAGTTTTCACAGATGGATTTGATAACATCAATACCTTTTTAAAAGTGTGACATTTATAAAAAGCATTTACTGTATAAAACCTTTGTAGAAACAAAGGTCTTTCCAATTGCTTTAACTGCCATATGAAACTCATTATTTATCCCACCATACACGGGTACTCAATTTATCAGGACCCATAATTGCAATAGCGGCATTTACATTTTCTGTATTCACAGATAATTCAGATGTTGGATAACCGATTCTCCTTATAAATGTTCCGTTCGGTACATCAGGATTATTCGGCTGCCCATATGGATTTGGCGTTAGGGCAGGATAACCTGTGCGTCTGAAATTTGCGAATGCTTCAGGACCGTTTAAGAAAGATGCAATCCAGTATTGTGTGTTGATTTGCTCTAATTCTCTGCCAACTACAAGCGGATGAGCGGCTATGTAAGCATCGCGACTTGAATCAGCTATTTTAGAGGCAGGATCATACATCGCCATTTGGTCCATGTGTGCTCTAATACCGTTGGCAAAATATTCCGGAGCAGTTAAGCCAGTTGTAATCCAACCTCTGAATGTTGCTTCAGCAAGCAGCAACTGTGTTTGTGATGCGGTAACAAAAAACATTGGCGCACTTGTTTTTGCCAATCTCCTCCTATCCACCTGACTATAATCGTAAAAGCTTGCAAGACCATCAGATGTAGCGCGGGCAACTATTGTTCCGTTGTCGTATCCCATTGGCATTCCAATCTGATAAGCAGGTGCTGTAGTTCCTATATCAACAGTTTGACCGGGACCCGAAGTTGCACCTATATACCGGATAGCGATTGCTGATAACCTTGGATCGTTGTTATTTTTCAAGGTATCTACAAAGGAGTTTACGAGATACCAATTAGCTGCTTCAGTACCGTTAAGCATAACACCGGCAGGGTTTTGATAATTGGCATCATGCCTCATGTATGCATCGTCTGCATTGTCGGTGATTACTCCCCCCGCAAAGGCAGATTGTACCACTGTTTGTGCTGTTGACGGATCTACTTTGCTCAACCGCATTCCAGCTCTCAACAGTAAAGAATAACCGAGTTTTTTCCATTGTGTTATATTTCCGGCATACAAAACGTCAGACGATTCAACCTTACCTGAAGCATCAAGAGCGGCTGTTGCCTCTGTAAATTCCTGTATAAGCTGCGGATAAATATCCTGTTGCTGGTCATACTTTGGCAAATAAATCTGGTCGGTAAACCCTGCGCCGCCCTCAGTGTAAGGAATTGCACCGTAGGTGTCTGTAAGTATCATGAATGTGTAAGCCTGCCATATACGCGCCATGTTATAAAGATTAGTCCTTGCCGGATCATCTTTGGTTTTTGCAATAGCGTCATGGGTGTACTTAATAACGTTCTGATAATAAGTAGTCCAAATGGAAGCGCCAGGATCACGGCTATCCTGGTTAAAATTACCTCCTGCAAGTACACCACCATTAGGTGTAACCATCTGCTGAACAATAGACATCTCAAATATCTGCGTTTTTGTGGGAAAAGATGTATTGATGATGGCGTTGTTTAAAAGCATAGCCGGATCAACCCTGGTAGGATTTACTTTATTTTCATTAAGCTCTTCCAATCCTTTATCGCATGAAGCAATCGTGCCTAATGAGAGAATGAATAAACTATAGTGAAGTATCTTTTTCATATTTTCTGCATTAAAATTTGATATTTAAATTCACGCCTAAACCTCTGGTAGTGGGAACTCCGGGAGATTCCAAGCCAATCATATTATCAACCCCATAACCAACCGTTTCCGGGTCTATATTATCTACCCATTTTTTGATGATCAAAACATTGTTTGCTACAAAATCAAGCTTAAGCCCTTTTATTGGGCATTTGGCAGGAATAAACCTGGTAAAGTCATATCCCAAAGTAATCTGGCGAAGTTTCCAGAAGCCGCCATTGTAAATAACTGATTCAATAATTTGCTGTGAACGCAGGTGCTCCCAATAGGTTTGCACTGCCGCCTGTGCTGTATTCTTTGCTCCAGACTGATCTACACCGTCGCCGGTAACAAAGCCGGTTTCACGACCTTCCAGTGTTCTCTTGTGTAAACCATGGCGGATAGCATTGAAGTTTGTGCCGGAAAGTATTTTGTTACCTAACTTATAATCTATAAGAACAGAAAGGCTGATGCCTTTATAGTTAAAAGTGTTGAGAAAGCCACCCGTCCATTTGGGTAAACCACTTCCAAATAAAACGAAATCAGTAGTGCGTAAGGGTAAGCCATTGCTTTGAAAAATCATTTGTCCTTCAGCATCCCGGGCATAACCATATCCTGCTATTTGCCCCATTTCTTCACCTACAACCACTCTTACTTCTCCATTAAACGGGTGTGTACCGATAGTAGCTTTTTCGCCTGGTGTTTTTGTGCTGATGCTGATTACTTTTGTGATGTTGTAAGAAGTATTTGCTGTAAAATCCCATTTAAAATTCGTGGCATTAACAAGCGAGAGATTTAATAAACCTTCGAAACCTTTGTTATAGCTTTCACCGCTGTTAATACGTGTATTTACAAAACCTGATGCATCCGATATTTGTACCGTCAATATCTGATCAATCGTCGTTTTTTTATAAATAGCTACATCCAGCCCCACTCTGTTTTTGAATAATTTCAATTCTAACCCTGCTTCCACTTCTTTAACCCTCATGGGTCTTAGGTTAGGATTGGGTAAAGTGACTCCGCTGGTTGCTACAGTAACCGCTGTACCCAATGGATTATTGATTAAATTGGAATTGACAGCATAAAACAATTGGTCTGCATAAGGACCGACATCTCCATCGCTTCCAACTTCGGCGTAGCCCAGTCTCAGCTTGCCAAAAGATAGCCATGGCAATCCACCATTTAAAGTTTCGGAAAAAACATAAGAGCCGGAGACCGATGGATAAACAATACCCATATTTTCTTTTGAGAGTGTAGAGAACCAGTCTTTTCTAATAGTTCCATTCAGGTAAAGCGCTTTAAGCCACGCCACTTCAGCAGAACCATACAAGGAATTAACACCGAACTCAAAAAGACTATATGTAGGATTTTTTGCTCTTCCGTTTTGAACTGTGTAAAGACCCTTTACAGCAAAATCGGTGACCTGGACGTTGTTTATGTCTAAACGATTACGTCTTTGGTTGCCACCGGCGGTTAGTGTAACATCGAAATTTCCAAATGATTTATTAGCGCTCGTAAGAAAATCGAGATTGGTTTCCCTGTTTCGGCGTGTTTCCTGAGTATATACACCATTTACAAAACCTGCCGGCGCCGGTGTGCGTGAAGCCTGACCCGTTGGAAAGTTATTCACATCCTCATCGCGGCTCCAATAATCCTGTCCAAAACGCCCCTGAATCCACCACCACGGAAGTATGTTGTATTTAGCCGATATATTTCCAAAAATCCTGTCTCTTTTTATGTTGTGAAACTGCTCCGCCAACACCCAATAAGGATTGGTACGGTTCATAAAGCGTGAATAGACATATTCATTTCCCTGTGCATTGTATTTGTTTTCATCAAGCACGCTTAATGGCATTGTATTGGCAAGCGCCATTAATGTTGTAGGAATAGAATTATCCTGATTAGCAATGTTTGGCGGATTTTTGATATACTCTCTTGAGTAATTAACATTTCCGGCAAAGCTGAATTTATCAGAAAGGTTATAGTTGAATCCAAGATTCATAATCTTTCGATTGAATTCATTATTAGGCATAACCCCTTTGTTATCTGTATTATTTAGTGAAAGATGTAAGCCGCCTTTATCACCAAGACTTTCCATTGTTACCGTATTGGAAAAGTTTTGCCCGTTTCTGTAAAACTCTTTTATACGGCTGCCTTGTGCTACATAGGGAACAACAAGGCTATCAAACAAAATATACGTCATGCCGGGTTGAATTTTTTCTCCAAACGACCACTCGCCGGATGTAGGATTTGGTGTGGTAGGTCGAACACCGTTCTCACCTTGACCATATTCTTTTTGGTAATCAGTAAAATCCAAAGGCGTTTCGCTGGTATAGTTGGAGTTAAGAGTTACCCCAATTCCACGAGCTTTCCCTTTTGTTTTTGTGGTAATCATTATTACCCCGTTTGAGGCGCGGTTACCATAAAGAGCTGCGGCAGGAGCACCTTTTAAAACAGTCATGCTCTCTATATCATCGGGATTGAGGCTTGCCAATCCATCACCACCATCGGCAAACACGCCCCCACCTGTGACACCAACAGTATTGCCGTTAAAACTGCTATTGTCGAAAGGAACACCATTAATAACGATTAGTGGATTACCTCCTCCCGTGATAGCGGATTGCCCCCGGATACGTATTTTAGAACTTCCTGCCGGCCCCGTACCTAACGTGGTAATATTCACACCTGCTACTTTTCCTTCTAATGCATTTATCGGGTTAGATGTTCGGTTTACGGTAAGTTCTTCGGGTTTTACATTGGTGGCAGAGTAACCTATACTTCTTGCCTGCCTGCTTAGGCCTAACGCAGTAATCACTAATATTGTATCAAGGCTTCGAACGTCTGTTGATAATGATACATTTACTACACTTCTTCCATTGGCAGGCACTTCCATTGTTGTATAACCTACAGAACTAAAAACCAGCGTTGCATTGGCGCCCGCCTTAATGCTGTAGCTTCCGGATTCATTGGTGGTAGTACCGCTTCCTGTGCCTTTGATTGTAACAGAAACGGATGAAAGTTTTTTTCCGCTTTCATCAGATACTGTCCCTGTTACGGTTTGTGAATTTGCTGCAGTAAAGAACAAAAAGAGAAGTAACGAAAGAAGAAGTTTGATGAAACCTGTTTTAAATACAGGCTTTAGATGTTGGTTCATAAAAGCAAATCGTTTTAGTGAGTAATAATTGTTATAGCGACCTCGTTAAAAATGTTGTTTACAATCCGTGCTCAAAGTATCTATACTGCCAAACAAAAACTTCCAATAAAAAACACTGTTGAATTTTGTACTGTTTGGTAACATTAAATTCCCTTTCTTTATATGCATAGAATTATTCAACGATAATTCCGCGAATGCGCAATAAACAATCAGCGATGCTTGCATGAATCAATTTATACTTCAGCAGGGCAATTCAAAAGAATTGCATCTTTTTCCGCATATTCTTGAGATAGGCGTTAAAAAAAATATTTCTATACAACTGCATTCATTTCCTGTATCGGCAACAGGAGACATCAGGATATATTATGTATTGGAAGGAAAATTTGAATGGTGTATTAATCATCAGCAATATGTGCTTTATCCGGGCGATGTAGCATTAATACTTCCCGACCAATCTTTCGGAAGTGAAAACGGAATGCTGGAGATTGGTTCGTTTTCATGGATACATCTTGGCATACAAAAATTACACAACGGCGAAATAACGATAGGAAAATGGAGCGGACTTTCCAGAAGTGAAAGCCTCGTTATCGGAAAAATTTTACAATTGAATGCAACTCCTGCGCTTGTCAAGTTCAATGAAGCAGGACGTATATTTAAAAACATCCAAACAGAATTGTCGACTCAGGAGATTGGTTATCGCGCCAATGTTAATCATCTGCTGGATGAGTTATTCATACAAATCACAAGACACCTGACAAGACAACGAAATCCGGGGCGAGACTTTCCCCAAACGTTTATGAATCTGGAACAAGCACTTCGCCGGGATCTTTCGCATCAGTGGACTGTGGAAGAAATGGCTGCTCTTGTGGGATTAGGAACAACCTTATTTAATGAAAAAGTAAAAAGCTATTCAGGCTTTTCTCCAATCAACTATCTTATTAACGTTCGTATTTCAGAAGCAATAAAGCTGTTGAAACGTCCTGATATCAGCCTTACCGATATAGCTCTTGACACAGGTTTTTATTCGTCGCAGCATTTTTCAACAACGTTTAAAAAGCTAACGGGTTATACGCCAAGTGAGTTCAGAAAAAATCATTTAAAAGAAAAATAAATTGTAAGCATATATGGAAAGTATTATTACCATAGAATTAGGAACGAACGCCGTAAGGGTATTTGCATTTGACCTTGAAGGAAATGTGATTGGCTCTCAAAAAGCTTACTGCCCTACTTTTCATCCCGAGCCTGATCGCAGCGAACAGGATCCGGAGCAGATTTTTATCACCATGTTATATGTGCTGAAAAATTTACTGAACGAGAAGATTCATCCAAAGAAATATAAGGTTGCCAGTATTTGTTTCAGCTCTTCCATGCACAGCGTACTTGCTGTTGATAAAAACGGAAATCCATTGGGCAACGCTGTTACATGGGCAGACAACAGGGCAATCAGGGAAGCACGCGACTTAAAAAATTCTGATTTAGGAAAAAGTATTTACAATGCTACGGGTACGCCGCTGCATCCCATGTCGCCTCTTGCTAAAATCGCGTGGATCAAAAACCATGATAAAGAGCGCTTTCGTCAAACATCTAAATTCTTATCTATAAAGAGCTATATTATTCAGCAGCTTACCGGCGAATGCTTAATTGATTATAGCATTGCTTCGGCTACCGGCTTGCTGAATATACATACGATAAATTGGGAAGCCGACGCATTAGAGTTTGCGGGTATTACACCTGATATGTTACCCGGGCTTACCCCTGTGTTCGCATCGGCTGGTAAATTGAAGAAGGCGTATCAAACTTCTTTGGGTCTTTCTGCTGATACAAAAATTGTTGTTGGATCGAGTGATGGATGCATGGCTATATTAGGTGATGGTGTAAAAGGCGAAGGCAGAGCGACTATCACGATAGAAGACAGCGGCGCAGTAAGAGTAATGGGCGGAAAAGTATTGCAGGATGAAAGAAGACGTTTTTTTAATTACCTGCTCACAGAGAATTGTTATGTATCTGGCGGACCAACCAATAATGGTGGAGTTATATTTGAATGGTTTGCGGGGCAGTTTGGCGATTTTAAAAATCCATTCGATATAGACCAAAGTATGCAGGAATTGATTAACGAGGCTTCAAAAGTTCCGGTAGGGTCTGATGGTTTATTATTCCTTCCCTACCTGTTAGGTGAAAGAGCGCCCATTTGGAATGCCAATGCAAGAGGCGCATATTTCGGTTTAAATATCAAACATGAAAAGCGACATTTTGTAAGAGCTACCATTGAAGGCATTTTATACGAGATATATAGTATTGGAAAAATTTTAGAAGAACATCGTAATATTAAAAGTCTTTCTATCAACGGCAGCTTCGGTACCATTCCTTTTTGCATTCAAGTGATTGCTGATATGTTTAACAAGCCTGTTCAGCTACGCTCTAATTTTCATAGTGTGAGTTTTGGAAGTTTTCTTTTAGGAGCTACTGAAATGGGAATTTATAAATCACTTGATGATGCAGCACTGACGGTAGAATTACCTGAACAGTATAATCCGCAAACACAGCATCACGCTGTTTATGCTGGGTACTTCAATATATTTGAAAAAGTAACTGCCGCTCTATCCGATCAGTTCGAGCATATTGCTGAACTACAGCATAAACAGGATGTGCCAAAGCAAAAAGAAAGATAACTATCAAAATAAATGGTTGTGTGCAAATTTTTGAAAAAATTATTTGTATAAAAAACATTCTTCAGCGACGAAGAGTTGCTTTGATAACTGATCGCTAAAAGCTGCGACAAATTATGCTAATGACAGTAATAATGCGTATAAAATAAATTTTCTGCGGATTAAGAAGCTTGGAATAAGCATGTAAAAATTAACATACACGATCCCGCCGAAAGAGGTATAAATAAAAGTAGCTGAACATAAAATATAATATCATGGATTCCGTAAGCATTATAAAAAACCACGCAAATAAAAAAATAATGTGATTTCAAATCTGTCCGATTTATTCATAAAGAAATGAAAATCAATCATAAAGTCGGGATGACTGGATTCGAACCAGCGGCCTCTTCGTCCCGAACGAAGCGCGCTACCGGGCTGCGCTACATCCCGAAAATGGGTAACAAAAATATCCTGATTAATTAACTCAACAAAATACCTGTAGGCAGTACAAATTATGTAGCTATTTTATTATTTGCTTACGCAAAAATTCAGCAGCAAAATTTGCCGCTTCTTTCCAGCGTGTTTTGGTAGCGCCGCTTCTGAAAAAAGGATTGAACCTTTTTTGTAATTCATGCCCGTAACCATCATAAATTTTTATATCGTTTGGTATATGCAATGCATCAGTTTTCCTGCGAATGGCAACACTTCCAAAAAAAGCAACCCCTTTTGTATCAACCTGAACGATTTTATCTTTTGCACCGGCCACGCTTACAACAGGGACATTTGTACGATTTAACCAATCATCATTAAATAAAGCACCCCAAAAATTTATAACTGCTGCAATATTGTAAGGATTATAATTTCCCGCATTGGCAATTATTTTATTACTATCAATTACGTTTTGTAAATCAGCCTTATTGCTATATGTAGATTGTAAAGCAGCTATAGCACCGGCTGAATTACCTCCAAGAATTATTTTACTGGTATCAATATTAAATTTATTCGCGTTTGTTTTAAAATAATTTACTGCAACCCCTGCATCTTCAACAGCATCATAACAAGCCTCAATCAAATCTTTAAATTTTCTTAAAGGATGTTTTTTGCTGAGACGATAATTTATTGTAGCTACAACATAACCACGTTGTGCAAACGCATTGCTCCATATTTTTATTTCTTTTGAATTTTTTGTGCCGTATTTAAAACCGCCTCCATGCAGCCAGATAATTAAAGGTCTTTTTTTTGCTGATGGATCATCCGCAGGCTGATATAAATCGAACTGACGGTATTTTTCTTTAATGCTGTCAGCAGTATTATATAATAAATTTTTTTGAACATCAATCTTATCAAAAACAACATCCTTATATCTTTTCTCCTGTGTTAAGGAAGAAATTGATTTCATTAAAAAAATGAAACTGAAAAATATTAAGCGCATAATTTTTACTAAATGAATATACTTAACAAATGCCAACCTGGTTTGTTTTATGTGTACTAAATCATCTCTTTAAGATTTTATAAAGAATCAGGTGTTGCAGCTTTACCATGATTAAAATTTTGGTTTCTTTGCCGCATTAAAAGCTTGCAACAGCAATTGAGATCATAGAAAAACAAACGATGAATTCCCGGCACTCAGCTTATCAACCTGCAGACAGCATTAAACAACTACAGGAAACTAAATTGCAGCAATTGCTGGCTTACTTAAATCAGCATTCGCCCTTCTATAAAAAATTGTTTGCACAGCATAATATTGATATTGCCGCAATTAAAACATTAGAAGATTTGCCTGTTCTTCCTTGCACTACAAAAGAAGACCTTCAAAAAAACAATGAAGAATTTTTATGTGTTAATAAAAAAGATGTAATTGAATATACATCAACATCAGGTACGTTAGGCAGCCCTGTTACCATTGCGCTAACAGAAAATGATTTACAGCGTTTGGCCGATAATGAATATAATTCTTTTATAACTGCAGATGGCTCTGCTGATGATATTTATCAATTAATGCTCACACTTGACCGGCAGTTTATGGCAGGTATTGCATACCACATGGGCATTCGAAAATTAGGTGGTGGTATTATTCGTGTTGGTCCTGGTGTGCCTGCTTTACAATGGGAAATTATTCAGCGGCAAAAGCCAACTATAATTGTTGCCGTTCCCTCATTCATACTTAAATTAATTCAATATGCAAGAGAGCATAACATCAATATTAATAATACATCAGTTAAAAAAGCAGTTTGTATTGGCGAGAATATCCGCAACCCGGATCTTTCGCTGAATGTTCTTGGCAAAAAAATTATAGAAGCATGGAGCATACAATTATACTCCACTTATGCTTCCACAGAAATGCAAACAGCATTTACTGAATGCAGTTTTGGTTGCGGTGGCCATTTGAATCCTGATTTATTGATTGTAGAATTGCTTGATGAAAACAATTATGCGGTTGCTGCAAACACACCGGGCGAAGTAACCATTACAACACTTGGTATAGAAGGAATGCCGTTGCTGCGTTATAAAACCGGCGATGTGTGTATGTATTTTAATGAGCCTTGTAAATGTGGCAGAAATACATTGAGATTGTCTCCGGTTATTGGTCGCAAAAAATTCAAAAGAAATAAAAATATGGAGCAATGCGTTTGCACAACGTGGTTATGTTGTAGCTACAATAAATTATCGTCTCAGCAAA
>JGI24806J26614_1000200_pt1 | contig 15236 bp, 11 predicted proteins | sample Kansoi200umMDA_FD_26614 | JGI IMG/M metagenome (IMG submission 26614)
TGATAATAAACTTAAAAAACAAATGAAGGGTACAAAGGAAATGAGTCGCTTTACCTTATACCCCCCTAAAACAATAAATCCTTATACGGATAAAAGTAACAGGCTTAGCTTTAATGACTATCTGAAACAGAATGGATATTTATCCGGGAGTAAAACGAAAGACTTATTAGATCCCTATTTTCGTTTCAAATTACTTACCTCCTCAAAATTTAATGATAAAAAATATACAGAAGATAAGGATAAAATACTCGAATACTACAACTCCCTGGGCTTTAGAGACGCTGTAATTGTTGCTGACACACAATATTACAACACTGATGGCAACATGAATGTGGCCATAAAACTAGATGAAGGCAGAAAATATTATTTCGGGAATATTACCTGGAGGGGCAATACAAAATATTCTGATTCGATATTGAATGTTCTTTTAGGAATTAAGAAGGGGAATATTTATAACGCTGAAACCCTTAATAAAAAATTGGGTAAGCAGATGTCGCAGGAAGGCGGGGATATAAGTAGTTTGTACCAGGATGATGGCTATTTATTTTTTAGGATAGATCCTGTGGAAACGGCTGTTTATAACGATACTATAGATCATGAAATACGGGTTGTTGAAGGTCCGCAGGCTACTATCGGCAAAGTAGACATTACCGGTAATGATAAAACAAAAGATTTTGTGATCCGCCGGGAGCTGCGTACTATTCCCGGTGAAAAATTCAGTCGGGCGGATTTGATCCGTACTCAAAGAGAACTGTCTCAGTTAGGATATTTTAATCCTGAAAAAATCAATCCCAATATTGTTCCGAATGCTGATAACGGCACAGTAGATATTACCTGGGGCCTTGAAGAAAAGTCTTCTGATCAGCTCGAGCTTTCAGCAGGTTTTGGCGGTGGCATCGGTTTAACGGGAACATTAGGTGTAACCTTTAATAATTTCGCGATAAATAAAATTTTTAAAAAGACGGCCTGGTCACCGCTGCCTACCGGCAACGGTCAAAAATTAAGTATGCGGGTGCAAAGCAATGGTAAAGCGTTCCGCTCATATAATTTTTCTTTTACTGAACCATGGCTGGGTGGCAAAAAACGTAATTCTTTTACTATCAGTTACTATGATACTAAATACTCTAATGCTTACGATCCCTATACATTCCGATACTCCCGTACTGCTGCTGATACATCATTTGTAAAAACAACCGGTTTTGGAATTTCTTTGGGGAAACAATTAAAATGGCCTGATGATTATTTTTCATTGGTGTATGGTATAAATCTTCAACAATATAAATTGAAGAATTATAATATTTTCCCTGGCTTAACAACCGGCAATTCAACAAACATCAATTTAAAAATTACACTTGCAAGGAGTTCAGCTGGCCCTAATCCTATATTTCCTACAGGTGGCTCAAACTTTAGTTTAAGCGGGCAATTTACACCGCCATATTCCTTGTTCAGAGATGCCTCATATTATGATAATCCGGTATCAAAGTATAAATTAGTTGAGTATCATAAAGAACGCTTTAATGCGGAGTGGTATGTGCCAATAGGCAATGCCCGTGGCCCGGATAAAAACAGGCAATTCATTTTTAAGGCCGCGGCTAAATATGGTTTTATTGGCAGATACACAACTAAAACGCAAATATCTCCTTTTGAACGCTTTCAATTGGGTGACGCCGGCTTAAGTAATAATTTTGCCTTATTGGGTTACGATATTATTGCTCACCGTGGATATCCTGTTTACGATAATTCAAATCCTAAAATCAACCCTGATCAATCAAATGCAAGGGAATTTTTTACTATTTTTAATAAGTATACTTTAGAGTTGCGTTATCCCTTTAGTACAAGTGCAAGCAGTACTATTTATGGGCTAACTTTTTTTGAGGCAGCTAATGGCTGGTTTAAATTTCAGGATTATAATCCCTTTAAACTTCGCCGCTCTGTGGGTGCAGGTATGCGTTTCTTTTTACCAATGTTTGGTTTACTTGGTTTTGATTATGGATTTGGATTAGACAGAATGACACCCGGGGGTGGACTTAAGTCTGCCGGAAAATTCACCTTTATGCTTGGACAGGAACCAGAATAAAACTTAAAACAGTTACATGATAAAGAAGTTTATTTTATCCGCTTTATTTGCCACCGGAGTTTTATATTCAACGTATGCACAGCGCTATGCAGTGATTGATTCTAAATATATTTTAGAAAAATTACCTGAGTATAGGGATGCTCAAACAAAGCTCGATCAGTTTAGCCAGCAATGGCAACAGGAAATTGATAAGAAATCTGCTGATCTTGATAAAATGTATAAAGAATACGATGCAGAACAGGTTATGCTGAGTGATGATCTAAAGAAAAAAAGAGAAGACGAGTTATTTAACAGGGAAAAAGAATTAAGAGATTTGCAGAAAAAAAGATATGGATATGAAGGAGATATTTTTAAAAAAAGACAGGAGCTGATAAAGCCCATTCAGGACAGGGTTTATAATGCGGTGCAAAAGTTGGCAGTTTCAAAATTGTATGATTTTATTTTAGATAAAAGTGAAGGAATTACCGTTATCTTTGCCGACCCAAAATTAGATAGGAGTGATGATGTGCTAAGAGAGTTGAATGTTAAATAAGTTGTTAAAGGCTTTTGGCTATGCATCCTTTAAGGTAAATATATACACTTTAAATAATCAAAATCAGTAAAACAAAAATGAAAAAATTCATTACACTTGCCTTAATTATTGCAGGCATAGCAGGTTCAGCAAATATCGTACAAGCTCAAAAAATTGGCTATTTAAGCGCCGATGAAATTATAGTTCTTATGCCGGAAGCTGCAAAAGTAGATACACAGCTAAATGAATACCAACAATCATTATATTTAAATGCACAGAGCAAACAAAGTGAATTAAATGATGCGGTTGCAAAATTCTACAAAGATTCGGCTACAATGACTGCCAGTTTAAAGGAAGTTAAAAGAAAAGATCTTCAAACTAAAGTGCAGGAGATGAGTGGTGAAGAGCAAAGAATTCAAAATCTTTTTGAACAAAAGCGCCAGGAATTATCATTACCTATCCAAAGAAAGCTCCAGGCTGCAATACAGGAAGTTGCCAAAGAAAGTGGTTACAGTTATATATTTCCAAGAGAAGCACTTTTGGTTATGCCTCCGGCGGATGATATAGGATCATTAGTTAGAAAAAAGTTAGGATTAAAAGAACCTGCATCCAGAACTCCTGCACCGATAAAAAAATAACCTTATAAATTATTCATGCAAGCCATCTTTTAACCGGGATGGCTTGTTTATTTTTGGCAAATGTTTACTAAAAGACCAATAGGTGTTTTTGATTCCGGGTATGGCGGATTAACTGTTTTGAAAGAACTGGTAAAAAAACTTCCTGAATATGATTTTTTGTATATGGGAGACAATGCCCGCACTCCTTATGGAACAAGATCATACGAAACAGTTTATGCGTACACATTGGAATGTGTAAAATGGTTTTTTGAGCAGGGATGTTCACTGGTAATTCTCGCATGTAATACTGCCTCTTCAAAGGCCTTAAGAACTATCCAGCAAAATTACCTTCCATTAACTGATCCAGCCAGGCGTGTACTCGGTGTTATAAGGCCTTCTGCAGAAGTTATCGGAAATTATACTAAAACAAATGAGATAGGAATATTGGGCACTAACGGAACTGTTCAATCTGGTTCTTATCTTTTAGAAATAGAAAAGTTTTTCCCCCATGTAAAAGTTTATCAGCAAGCTTGTCCATTGTTAGTGCCATTAATTGAAAATAATGACTATCAGAATGCAGGTGCAGAATATTTCATAAAAAAATATCTCACCGCTTTGAGAAAGCAATCCGGTAACATTGATACCATTTTACTTGCCTGTACTCATTATCCGATTTTATTAAACCAGATAGATGAAATATTGCATAGTAATATCAAAATTTTATCGCAGGGAGAGATAGTGGCTAAAAGCCTCAAAAATTATCTGTTGCGTCACCCGGAAATTGACGGGAAATGTAGCAAAACCTCCCAGGTTACTTTTTTTACCACCGATTCACCGGAGGACTTTGAAAAGCATTCATCAATTTTTTATGGCAGGGAGGTAACAGCTACACATATAAGTTTATAAGCTGTGCTTTATTGGTATGTTAACGTTGAAAAGACTGTCCCTGTTACACGAATTATGCGTTAAGTTTTTTCCTCCTTAAATAACTTTATCTAAATAAAACACAACTTCTCAGATGCATAAAAAAAGCGCAGGTATACTTTTATATCGTTACTATGATAATTTGCCGGAAGTATTATTAGTTCATCCCGGCGGGCCTTTCTGGGCAAAGAAAGATTTAGGGTCATGGTCAATTCCTAAAGGAGAATTTGAAGCAGATGAAGATCCGCTGGACGCTGCAAAAAGAGAAGTAGAAGAAGAAACAGGACTAAAAGTGCAGGGAGACTTTGTTGAATTAACTCCTGTAAAACAAAAAAGCGGGAAGGTAATTTATGCATGGGCTGTACAGGGCAATTTGAATGCAGCTGAAATTAAAAGCAATACGTTTGAAATAGAATGGCCACCAAAATCCGGAAAGAAAAAAACAATTTCTGAAATCGATAAGGCAGCATGGTTTAATATGGATGAGGCGAAGAAAAAAGTTATTCAGGGGCAGGTACCGATAATTATAGAACTGGAAACTAAACTTAATCCCTTTTTAAAATAAATATTTCTTTCTTAGATAAGTTTACCTGGCAGATTTCTTTGAAAACAATTCTTAATGATAAAATTGTTATTCAGCCGGTTCAAGCCCAAACTAAAAGACTGCTAAAACTAAATTTAAGTGCGAACTTACCGTGTTTATTAAGTGATTTATTTCAAAAGGCTTTTCAATAAAATCATCTGCGTTAGACTCTTCCACAGCTTTTCTTTTATTGGCATGAGCCGAAAATAAAATTATAGGTATCGAAAGTTTTTGTTTGAGTTCTTTGCAAATCTGTGTGCCTGATTTACCAGGTAAATTTATATCTAATAGGATTAGGCTGGGGTTATAATTCATTACAACTTCCTGAACATTCAAACCTGTTGAATGTGTTTGTACGTTAAACCCGTGTGATATAAAAAGATGTTTAACTACATCTAAAATGGCTTCATCATCATCAACTATTAAGATTTTTTTCATCGGATTGGATTATTAAATAATTCGTTTAAATAACATTTAACTCCGTTGGCAGACTTATTCAAGGGTATACCCATTTACATGCCAACATATTATAGCTAAAGGGTATATTAACGGAGGCTATCGCAAATTATTGCGGGTATAATAAATTTGTATACTTAGACGATTTAAAGGAGAGACGTTTGCTGCATTAGATTTTAATTGACAAAAGAAATTATTCCGGCTATAATTACGGCTCTTTATAAACGGTACCATCTTTCATTACAAATATCACCTTCCCAAAAGCCTGTGCATCTTTTAAAGGATCCCCATCAACAGCTACAATATCAGCCAGTTTGCCCGCTTCGATACTGCCAAGGTTATCAAGCACTCCCAGCAGTGTCGCAGCATTGATGGTAGCAGATTTAACCGCCTCCATTGGTTTCATTCCGCCTTCAATCATGTATGTAAATTCTAACCAGTTCAGCCCGTGCTTAAATACGCCGGCATCAGTACCGAAGGCAATCTTCACCCCTTCTTTGTAGGCTTTAGCAAATGTTTTTTGTATCTGTGGGCCGGTAGCCAGTGCTTTAGGTGTTACAATATCAGTATAGTAACCGGGGATTTTTGCACTATCAGCAGTTGATTTACCGGCAGTAATAGTGGGTACATACCAAGTGCCATATTGTTTCATCAGCTTCATGCCTTCATCATCCATAAAAGTTCCATGCTCTATGGAACTGACTCCTCCGCGAATAGCACGTTTAATACCTTCCGCTCCATGTGCATGAGCCGCTACTTTAAATCCATAGTCTTTGGCTGCAGCTACAACAGCTTTAATTTCTTCTTCAGTAAACTGAGCATTAGCTCCATCTTTCGCCTGGCTCAGCACACCACCAGTAGCTGTTATTTTGATAAGGTCAGAACTCTCTTTGTATCGCTGCCTTACGGCATGATAAGCATCTGCCGGTCCATTGATTACACCTTCTTTTGGACCGGGATCACCGATCAGATCTTTGCTATAACCATTTGTCGGATCTGCATGGCCGCCCGTTGTAGCAATTGATTTTCCCGCAGTGAAAATTCTTGGGCCGGTTACCCAACCTTTATTAATAGCATTTCGCAATGAAACATTTACACCGTTGCCTCCAAGATCTCTAACGGTAGTGAAACCCGCCATCAGCGTTGCGTTCACATACCTTATTGATTCAAATGCTATATCTGTGGGGTTGAGGATAAATCTATCGGCCGTATTTCCCTTTTTGGTTTCCGTTTCCACATGCACATGCATATCTATCCATCCTGGTGTTACGGTTTTAGTCTTCAGGTCAATGGTCTTCTCGTTAGCGCCGGCATTGACAAATCCACTTTCAACCGAAAGGATCTTATTCTTTTCTATTACAATTGTCATGTTTGTTTTTGGATCATTACTGGTACCATCTATCAATGTGCCACACCAGATAAATGTTTTTTGTGCCTGTAGCTGTGCAATTGAAAATGCGACTAAAAGAAAGCAAAGAATTTTTTTCATGGTAATTGTTTGTTCTTTTAAAGATAGAGATATTGCGCATTTTCTTTCACGATAATTATCCGCTTCTTCCGGGAATCTTTAGCCTGAAAATTTTCTAAACCTGTATTTTCCTTAAAATAATATGCAGATGTTCAACCACTCGGTGACAAAGAAACTCCATCTGCAAAGGATTTAAACCGAACTGTTTTTATACTATATTTATTCGCCGGAAATAGTAGCTATTTTTTAAAAAATAATCAATGAGAAAATTCCTTGTTACAATACTTCTTACCAGTTGCTGTTATTTCGTGACAGCCCAGTCAAAGGAAACTATTAAAGTAACAGACATGTTACAAATAAAATCCATCAATAATATTACGATTACTGATGATGGGAGCAAGGCTGCATTCACGGTATTGAGTATTGAGGCGGATACAAGCGAATGGGAACACAAATATGTTACCCAGGTATGGACAGTGGATACTGATGGCTCACAACCACGCCAGTTAACTTTTGCGAAAGAAGGAGGGTCGCAGCCGGCGTGGAGCCATGATGGAAAACAGCTTGCTTTCGTTCGTGCGGCGGATGGAAAACCACAAGTATTCCTGCTTGGGTTTAATGGCGGGGAAGCAATACAGCTAACAAAATTTAAGTATGGTGCAGGTAACCCTGAATGGAGCAAAGATGGTAAACACATTTTATTCACTTCACAAATTCCGTTAAAGGATTTGCTTACAGATTCTGTTTTAAATGTAAAGAAAGAAATTCCGGGATGGCCCTTTGAGAAACCGGGCTTTAAGGAAAATGCTAATTTAAAAAGGGATACCGCTAAGGCTAACCCCGATGGAACTATTGAAGCAATAAGAGCTTACCTGTTCAATAATGAAAAAGACAATAAAGCCAAAGTGATTGACGGACTTACATTCCAGGAAGAAGCTGTTACTTCATCCGCCATTAACTTTAATCATATATTTATTACAGAGGCAACACCAGGCGCTGCAGTTAAAACGGTAACACATGGTTTCTATTCTTTTAACGAAGCTCATTTTATTGATGATAACAGTATCGTAACAGATGGGGATGTGAATGATGACGAACACCCGGACAGGAGATTAGAATCAGAGATATTCCGTGTAAACATTGATGGAACAGGAATGAAAAAAATACTGGGAAAGAATGGTATGAGTTATAATAATCCTGCAGTATCATCTTCCGGTAAATGGCTTGCCTATACTTACAGGAAACCAGATATAGTATCGGTAGATTCACTTGCTATCATGCCATTGAACGGAAATGAAGAAGACAGGATTGAAGTTCCGTTTGACAGAAATAAACAGAACCTTAGCTGGAGCAAAGATGAAAATTTTCTTTATTTCACTTCGCCTGCTAATGGTGGTGTGGTGTTAAGCAGGTTCAACAGGAAAACAAAAAAAGTTGAAAAACTTACTGATTTTAACAGCGGTGTTTCAGGCTATGCGCTTAATGATAATAAGTTATTGTTTTCAAAAACTGAAGTTGAAAATCCTTCTGAATTATATCTTGCTGATGCAGCTGCAAAAAGCCAGCAACTTATTTCATCATTCAACACCAAATGGTTAAAAAACAAACAACTCAGTTTTCCCGAAAAGCACACATTTACGAATGATAAGGGAATGACAGTTGAATACTGGGTAATGAAACCGGCAAATTATGAAGCCGGGAAAAAGTATCCTTTGTTGCTGGAGATACATGGAGGTCCGTCTGCGATGTGGGGACCCGGGGAGAGTACGATGTGGCATGAGTTCCAGTTTTTTTGTGCAAGAGGTTATGGGGTAGTATACAGTAATCCACGTGGCTCCGGTGGCTATGGTCTTGAATTTTTAAAAGGTAATGTTGGTGACTGGGGCAATGGTCCAACAAGCGATGTATTAGGCGCCCTGGATAGAACAGTTGCGGAAGGATGGGCAGATACCAGCAAGTTGCTGATTACCGGCGGCTCTTATGCCGGTTATCTTGTTTCCTGGATCATTGGTCACGACAATCGTTTCAAGGCCGCCTGTTCGCAACGTGGTGTGTATGACTTCAGTACTTTTTTTGGGGAAGGCAATGCATGGCGTTTGGTTCCCATTTATTTTGGAGGTTATCCATGGGAGAAAAAAGTAAAAGAACTCCTGGATAAAGAATCACCTATTACTTATGTGCAGCACATTACCACGCCTTATATTATATTTCATGGCGAGAATGATCTGCGAACAGGTGTTGTTCAAAGTGAAATGTTATACAAGAGTTTAAAAGTGCTCGGCAGGCAGGTGGAATATGTGCGTCACCCCGGCGCAACACATGAGATCACAAGAAGCGGTAATAACCGCCAGCGCATGGATCAAATGTTGCGTACTTATGAATTTTTTGAAAGATTTATTCATTAATAGTTTGATAAAATTCTTAACCGCCTGTCGTATCGCATCCGGAAATCCTGCTGAGAAGTGTTTCAGCCAGAAGTTTTACCGGGATACCTGCCATTCAAATTTGTAAAGCGTTGGCAAATGCTGTTTGGCTTAAACAAATCTGTTTATATAAGGCTTTCGTAAATCCAGTACAATGAAACAGGTTTTTATAACAGGAGGAACAGGTTACATAGGCCGGAGATTAATTGCACTTTTGCTGGGTAAGGGTCATGCTGTAAAAGCTCTTGTGCGTAAAGGCTCGGAAAACAAATTACCAAAAGGTTGCAGCCATGTTACTGGTAATGCATTTAATGCATCAGCATTTTCAAATGATATTCCTGAAGGTGCAACCTTTGTTCAGTTGCTGGGTGTAGCTCACCCGGGGCCGGCAAAAAAAGAACAGTTCCGGACAATTGACCTTGCATCTGTGAAAGCCTCTGCTGAGGCTGCAAAACACGCGGGTGTGCAGCATTTTGTTTATGTAAGTGTAGCACAAATGCCAACCAGGATTATGCATGATTTCCAGCAATGCCGTGCAGAAGGTGAAGCCGTTATCCATGCAACACAAATACCTGCAACATTTATACGGCCCTGGTATGTAGTAGGACCGGGACATTACTGGCCATTGTTGTTTCAGCCACTATTTACGATTTTGGAGTGGATCCCTTCTACATCACAGAAAGCAAAGGCATTAAGATTGGTTACGTTGAAACAAATGCTGCATACTTTACTTTATGCAATTGAAAATATGCCTGCAACGGGCGTAAATATTATTGAGATCGATAGTATAAGAAAGATGTGATAAGATATACTCACCGGGAAAAATTAGTCAAGCAATTCTTTTGTATGACCAGATTCATACCCGGCCTTATAATAATTGCGAAAATATTCATCCGCAGAAATAGCGCCGCTACCCTTAATTGCAAATACAATAAGCAATACCAATACAACACCGGAAAGCACTAATTCAATATTGTCAGTATTTATTCCTTCCCTGGCATTAACAAGAAATACTGCGCCAATGAGAATAGGAATTTGAATGATGGATGCCCATCTTGTAAACAGCCCTACAATAATTAAAAATCCGCCAAGCAAATTAGCGTACGTAACTATAAACGCAACAACTTCTGCATTCTTATCAAACATACCTATTCCTGTACGCTTAACCATTGCCTGCAGGCTTAAAGAATCGTGTATGAATGAAATGCCTTTCCAGAAAAGAATTAAACCAAGTGCTATCCTGAATATAGTAAGCCATTTGGGCTGGTCCGACTTATTTTTCTCTAATGCTTTTTCTATTTTCATGACTAATGTTTTATTTTTAAAAACATATGTGGATCAGAGCAGGCAATTACAAAATTAGAATAATGAATAATTATTAGCAAGCAAATTCTTTTCGGCATTTCACACCATTTCGACACTAAAATCAGTTCTGTTTTGTGCAAATCCATCCGGGTTTAAAACCAGCCTCACCGGTAATAAAGTAATTTTTATATTTGAAGTTTTAGACAATTATTCTTTCCCTTCATTTATATTGAAATATTTTTGTATTTATAATCTATCTTTTATTTTCTTTTGCGATATAATGAAAAGGTTTTTTTGACTGCACCGGGCAATAATCATAAAGGACCTGGTACTACAATTCGAATGAGATGTGAAAGGTTTTTTAAGATCATGACTTCGTAGCTCAGTTGGTAGAGCAGCTGACTCTTAATCAGCGGGCCCAGGGTTCGAGTCCCTGCGAGGTCACACAGTACAGTAAAGGGTGATTTTTTTAATTAATGGTTTTCCGACTAAATGTTTTTTAAATAATCTGCGCATCCCTGCATAACCGTTGGGTCAGATTCCATCTCAACGAAAATATATTTAAGTCCGCCAACCTCAGCAGCGGCGAAAAAATCTTTCCAGTCAACAATGCCTGTACCCATGATCACCTCTTTCTTATGATCTGCAGGACTATAATCCTGGAGGTGCGCCGAAATGAAACGACCGGGGAATTTGCGGAAATAATCCTGGGCCTTATAACCTGAGGTAATGGCGGCCACCTGGAACTGCATTTTTACCAGCGAAGGATCGAGGCCCTCCATCATAAGATCGTATTGCGGACGATCACCGAATTTTTCGTCAAACTCGCCGTTATGGTTATGATATCCCGCAATCATGCCGCCTTTCTTAACCATCTCACCAACATGGTTCATCTGGTCGCAGCGTTTCTTTACCTCATCTTCCGTTTTGGCCATAAGTCCACCTGAGCAGACCATGTTTTTCAAACCTAATTGGTTTGCGAACCCGATACGTTCAGCTAAGCTTGCATCGTCCGTAATCTCTTTCCAGGTAAAATGGCAACTGGTAGTTTGCAGTCCGGAATCGTTGGTAATCTTTTTAAGTTCTTTACCAGAGTATTTCACGAGTGGAGTGAAAGGCCCCTGGTATCCCTTGGGACTGCACCATTCCACGTTTTGGTAACCATAACTCGCCAAACGTTTCATTGTCTCTTCTGGTTTCTTGGATATCTCGTCCCGAAACACATAGGACTGAAAGCCGATTGGCATACTGATGCCTTTTCTATTTGACATGGCAAGGACCGCAGCGGGAATAGAAGTAAGAAATCCGGAAGCGGCAAGCCCGGAAGCGGCATTGCCTAAAAAGGATCTTCTGTTCATGATAATCGTTTTTTTGGGTGAGTGTTTAAAATTGTGCAGGCCGGCAATCGTTGCTGACCGGCACAAAAGATAAGTATTAATAGGCGATCTTCAAAAAACCTGTCAGGAAAAATGCTAATGCTGAAAAATTCGGACGAAAGAATGCGTATGAACCAATGAGTCCCTTCCGGTCGTTTTGGATTGTGATTTTCAAAATTTTTGCCGGGGAGACTCGTCGCCAAAGCAACAACTAAAAGTCAAATTGATGAACGCAGCCCGAACCCCTCGGCTTGATCAATTCTTTACTGGTGCTTTTGTTATTGACCAATCTCCTGAAATTAAAGTGAATTGAAATGCAACCAGGACTTCAGTAATCTGGAGTTAAAGAAGGCAGCAGTTGATAGCTGCCTTCTTTTGATATAAACTATTTAATGATTATTAATTGTTTGGTCTCCATTTGTTTTCCATCCACCCAAAGGGAATAGTTGTATGTGCCGGATGCCAATGTTGCACTATTAAAGTTTACTTGCCCTGCACCCATACTCCCAATCGTGATTGCTTTAATCAATTGTCCTTTTATGTTGGTAATGGCTACTTTGGCTGAGGTAGCCGTTACAGGAATTTGATATCGAATAGTTGTATTTCCTGCTACAGGATTTGGATTGTTTTGTTCAAGAGAAACATTGGTTATGCTTGTTGTAACATTTTTTTGCTGCATGAGTTGGTTTATTATTTGTTCTAAGCTCTCTATTTGTTTCTGCTGTTCTTTTATCTGTTGTTGCTGTTCCTGTATTGAACCAATTAAGACAGGAATTAATCCTACATAATTAATACCCTCATATTTTACTGCGGGGTGCATAAGAGATTTGTCTTTGCTATATTCAGGAGGGAAAAAACCTGCTTTTACCAGTTCAGGAAATACCTGTTTTAATTCATCTGCAATTAAACCAATTTGATTTCCCTGAGGAAAATGCATTCTACTGAATTCATCGGCTTTGAATTTGTATGCACTAGGTTTAAGCTTCATTAATTTCTCTAACGAACCGCTTTTTACAGGTGATATATCTGTTTTAAATTTTCTATCCGACGTAATGAAATTGTACCCTGTTGCCCATACATCGCCATTGAAATAACCTGCTGCAGCACCAACTACGGGATCTGCTTCTCCATAAACGCCAGCATATCCGTCTTCTGATACAATACCCTCTACCCCTATATATTCTCCGGTTCCAAAAACACCAGTGCCACCTCCACCCCGGTGGCTGGCAGTGGCGTAAACCCCATATTCGCCTCCGGATGCCCGAATAGCTATTCCAAAGTTGCCATCAGTGTTAAGACTGGCAGCGATAGCAGCAGTGGAAGTAGATTGATCGTCCAATATAACGTGCAATCGGGCTCCAGGATTAGTTGTGGCGATGCCTATATTTCCGTCAGATTGCCGCAGAAAAAGTTGACTATTATTAAAAGTAAAATTGCCTGTACTGCCCACCTTTAATCTTTCCAAACGGTTACCCACGTTGCTGCCCGTAACTAAAGATATACGTGCCGGAACATTACCTGCAGTCGGTGTGCCATCAACATAAAAATCTATAGTTGCAGGGTTTTGAAAATTGCTTCCATCATACCCTGATGCAACAAAGGAAGACAAAAAATCATTGTTTACTACGGCTGTAGGCGAAGCGAGCGTCCCTCTGGATCTTCTAGCATTAAGTACTGGTCTATGATTAAATATATTAGAAGCAGTTACTAAATTAGATCCTGTAGACATATTTTCTCCAAACGCAATAAATGCAGGAGAACTTCCCCCGCTTAGCCAGGAAGCGATTGGAGTGCTGCCGCTTAATCTTACAGTAAGAATATTTACCGGATTGGTTGTACCAATGCCTACTCTGCCGAAAGTATCTATTCGCATTCTTTCTGCATTCTTTGTAAGAAACCTGAGAGGAATAGAATTAGTTGTACCAAGTTTGGAAGTGGTAGAGGCGGTACTGTTGCCCGCCAGGCTCCAGAAGGGAGGTGTGTCCTGTGCTAACAACAGGGATGAATTAATTGAACCAAGGATAGATAATGTTAAGAAAATACATAGGCTTCTCATGACAGTAGTTTTAATGGTTAAAATATAATTTAAAGAAAATGTGGGGATGCAGCTCCATAAATATAATCTTCTTTGTTATATTAATTTCTATTTATTGAAATGATTTAGAGAAACTAAATGTTGTCAGTTCGAGTTTCTATATGCGTAAAAAGCCGGGTAAGACCTGGAGCATGTTTTATTTTACATTCATGCCTGTAGAACAACAGTTGACCAAACAGAAGGATTATATTTTATAACATTTACCTGCCGGCATCTTCTCTCTTTGTTTGAAGTAACAGGCAGCTACGACACAGTTTCTTTCTCATCGGGGTTTTCACACCACTAAACGATCAACATATAATCTAATCTCATAGCTTTATAAAAAAAACAATGAACGTAAAGCTTGTTGTAATCATCATTTTTATAAACTCCTTTCATACCGCCCTTGCACAAAAAAATAAAATAACTGTCCGCAATGTTACAAGGCCTGCAACCAATGTGTCTAATTCATTTTATACCGGTAACAGGAAGCCCCTGGCAGCGCTGCATTTTATAAAACTTCCGCCGGGGAGCATAGAGCCGGGTGGATGGATATTAAAGATGCTTGAGTTGCAGCGTGATGGCTTAACGGGTGAGTTGGGAAACATCAGCGGATGGCTTAATAAAAAGAATAATGCATGGTTTAGCGGCAACGGCAAAGGAGATCATGGATGGGAGGAAGTGCCGTACTGGCTTAAAGGATATGGTGACCTGGGTTATATTTTAAAAGATGAAAAGATCATTAGTGAAACAAAACTATGGATTGAAAAAGTTTTGCAAAGCCAGGCGAGTGACGGTTATTTTGGGCCACGGGTGGTAGAAAATGAACATCAGCAGAACAATGGAAATACACCAGACCTGTGGCCGAATATGATCATGCTTTGGTGCATGCAATCGTATTATGAATACAGCAAGGATGCCCGTGTTATTCCTTTCATGACAAAATATTTTAAATGGGAAGCTTCAGTTCCTGATGATAAGCTTTTAAAACTTTATTGGGAGAACAGCAGGGGAGGTGATAATTTATACAGCATCTATTGGCTATATAATATTACCGGGGATAGATGGCTGTTTGACCTGGCTAATAAAATACACAGGAACACAGCGAACTGGTCACAGCCGGGTGATTTACCTAACTGGCACAATGTAAACATTGCCCAATGTTTCAGAGAGCCGGCCACCTGGTATATGCAGGCCAAAGATTCAAATTATCTTAATGCCACCTACCATAATTTTACTTTGGTAAGAAGTATTTATGGGCAGGTACCGGGTGGTATGTTTGGCGCTGATGAAAATGCACGTGTAGGGTTTGATGACCCGAGACAGGCCGTTGAAACCTGCGGCATGGTTGAGCAAATGGCTTCTGATGAAATACTTGCCGGCATCACCGGGGACCCAATGTGGGCAGACAATTGCGAGGAT
>JGI24806J26614_1000201_pt1 | contig 15216 bp, 13 predicted proteins | sample Kansoi200umMDA_FD_26614 | JGI IMG/M metagenome (IMG submission 26614)
TTTCGTTACAATTGACCTTAATTATTGGTGATTAAGAAACTAGAAATCGAAAGAATTAATATTAGTCTAGTATCCAAATGAAAACTAAAAATGTCCGAAGAGGGAATTGCAACTCAATTACTGCAGGAAAGTATTGGAAAAAATGTGCTTGTGAAACTAAAGGGAAGAAGATCAGTAAGGGGAAAAATTAAGGGATTTGACAAACAGATGAATATCGTAATAACCGAAGCTACAGAAATTATAGAACAACAAGGCAATAATAATAACAACTCGGAAAAAAAAGAGCAAGAACAAGAGTCGCAAGTAGGTGATGTCCTGATACGGGGCGATAATGTAATTACAATAGCAGTTTTATAAGATATAGATTTTTTCTAACCAGGTTTTTAAGTTTCTATGTGATATGTAGAAAATAGAATAATCGATTAAGATTTTCTTGTATATTATGTTCATCGAACGGTAACAAGTAACAAGATAATCTTCTCATATCTATGGGCTAAAATTCTAATTTAAAATTTTTATTGCGTTGTTGAATTCCGAATTGTCTAATGGTGCCACCTTGGCCAACTCTATATTTTCTTTGACATGTTGAAGCTTCTTTTGTCCAATTAATGGAGCAAGTATGTTTGGAGTGGATCTGGTTATTTGAATTATTTTTAATAGTTGATTATTGTAACCCAAGTAATCGGGTATTTTTGCACCAAACAATTTAGCTTGTAATAGCGGAACACTCGTAAAAACTCCAATTTTTAGTCTATTACATGCCTCGAGAATAGTAAGTTCAGTATCTCCNCCAACAGATTGATTCTTCAGTAAATATGCTTCTNTATAGGCTAGATTGTATGGTAGTTGTATAAACCGAAATCCATGATCTNNTCCTCCTACNTCTTCTGCTATTCTTACCATATCTTCCAAAGAGAGATATCCTGTTTCATTTTGGGGCAATCTAAAACATGTCCACGTTGCCATCCCGTAATATCTAATTTTGTTCTTCGATCTATACTCTTCATAAACTTGAAAAACCCTTCGTATCATTTCATCAAAATCACTCCTTGTGATGTCTTCGACCCAGCTTTCATAAGCATTATGAACATACACAAGATCGATAGTATCAAGTTGCATGTTTGTTAGTGACTTGTCAATACATTTACGAATATAATTGGGATTTAATACATTATATCCAGAGCTGATNTCTTTGGAATCTATTATTCCTTGTGAAATGAACATTTTATGCATATATTCAAGTACATCTATTGTTGGATAATCACCATCATTGGTAATGTATCCGTTTTTTGTTGATATAAATACTTGATCNCGCGAAACAACATNATCGTCAATTAGTTTNTTCATTGCATTTCCTATATTTTTTTCTGATTTCATAGAACGATAATTTATGGCAGTATCGATTATGTTCATTGCCCCGGACTTTACGCATTCATAAATCGCGTTCTCCATATCGCGATCATCTTCTGCCGTAATTTGCCCCAAATAGGTTCCCATACCCAAACTTGAGAAATTTAGGTTATCAAAAGAACGGAAGTGTGAATTTGCTATGCCATTTTTTATAGCATTTTCCTTAAATTTCCGTGTGCCTTCCAGAGTAGCAAAGCCACGTATAGGTCTATATTCACTAACCAATGACTTGGACGTACTAATATCCATTTTATATTTTATGTGAATTGCTCAGTAAAAGTAATAATTGCGAATATCTCTATAAAAGAAATTGATACAATCTCATGTTTCTAGCCCCAAAACAGGATCCGTAAGAGTGAGTATTGTTACTCGTAATGGTTTTTAATACCTCACGGAAAAGAGGGTAATACAAGATCATCGTATACAATAATAACAATCCTGTTGCTAAGAGTATTTTCAATATCGCCTTCTCAAGTACTAATCATCTGATAAGCCCACTGAAATTAGATACTTTATTAGAAGTTTTAAATAAAAATTTGGCATGTAATCGTATGCCTATTTTGAATTCATTGTAGGATAGTAATCTTGTTGGTTGGCTCTTATCTTGACCAGTTAGGCACCAATCAATTTACCATAAAAATAGAGTTAAGTAAATAACTTGTGTGATGTTACCAGATAAATATTAATACATATTTGTGAACAACTTAACTCACAGCAATGTCTAAAAGTAATAAGGACCATTTTGAAAGTCTCTCGAAGGAAATATTGAAAATCAATTCTTCGTTAAGGTGGATTGCCATAGCCAACTCTAATGGTACTTTACTCAATATCGCCAGAAGAGATGGTCTTGAGCCCTTAATGACCCGGCAAGAAAATCAAGAATATACCCTAAATGCAATAGCTAGACACAAATCGAGGTTGAAATTTGAAGACAAACTAGGTAGACTCGTGTATTCTTTAGGTAAATATGAAAAACTCGTAAGGATTGTTACTCCCATAAATAACAAATATTATGTTCTACTTACAGTTGATGTTGAAGAGCCTCACATTGATTCTCTTATGACAGAACAAATAATTCCAAAGATAAAAGACAATATTCAATATTTTGAATAGCTTAGACTAATTGTGAATATAAATAAGTTTCAAGCCGCTTGTACGTATTATTAGTAATATCATNTTATTACATTTTTTCGATTATTATCAGAAATCCTAATAGGAATTATAGAGTTTTAAGGAGTATTAGTCCTATTCTTCTTATGGCTAACGNAGATCAAGTTGAAAATGGCAAGAAGATAATCGACTCNGAAATCACAAAAGTTATCTTGAATTCTTCCTTAATAGAATCTGGTGGATGTGCATCATGCCACGTATTGTTCNAACTCGTTGATGCCCTGTCATTGAACGAATCTGATGCTGGAGATTTATTATCCCAAGTATTGTATGAAAATCCAGAATTAAATGAAAGATTTATTGAAACGATAGAAAAAATTCACATGAAGGAAAGACTTATGGGAGTTCAATTTTCAATTAAGAGCAGGGAAGCGAAGGACAGATACGTCGACTCAAACATCAAAAATGTTATATCCGAATTATCCATCGATATCAAGAACTATGGGCTAGAATTAGTCGTGAGGAAATTGTTATTGTCATTAATTTCCGTACAGCTAGCTCAAAATATTGGCGTAGACCATCATGCAGCAACCGAGGAGCTCTACTACTACATGAAAAAGAGCGAAAACACTAATGAGGTTGTGAATGAATTCATCAGCAAGTTATCAGCAAGATATTTAAAATAAACCACGGTAATTATTCATAAGGGATTCATATCTTAATTTAATGCTGTTCGAGTTTTCTTTTGACAAACGGACTATCAATTAGCTGAAAATATCCTAAAAGTCAAAAACATAATAAATAGTTTCTATTTTCTCAATCTATGGATTATTCAAAGCTATGTGAATCTATATTCAACTTGAACGACGATGTAAGATACGTAGCAGTCATCGATGATGCAGGATTACCTATTGCTGGAGGGATGAGAGGAGGCATAAATTCTATTATGGATGAAAACAATGAAGAGTTATACCTAACGCATACAGCATTGCGTAAATCTATGAGAGAAAGGTTTGACAGTACTATGGGCAGATCAAGGTTTGCCTACGTCGAGAGAGAAAAGATATCGATTCTGACATTTTACATGAATAAGTATATCTTACTTGTTACAATGGAACCAAATATTAATTCACATACTTCAATTGACATAGCAGAAGACATATTGGAAATGATAAATGGAAAGAGACAATAATCTATCTTGATACCTATCATAGTACAATACGGCATTTCCTTGTCCCAAAGTTTATTTCAGTAATTTTTAATTGTTTAATTTAGATACCAGTTTTTCCATAATAATCCTTGTATTAGATTTGTTTGGAACTGTGGTTTTTGCCGCAACGGGTGCACTCAGAGCGATAGAACACAAGTACGATATTGTGGGAATCATAATTCTTGCAACTGTAACGGGGATATTTGGTGGAGTAATGCGAGATACTATATTGGGTATTTTCCCTCCGAATAATTTTTCAGATACTATTCATATTGTTATGACTACAGTAACTGCAATTATCATTTTTCTTCTTTATCATAGAACAAAAAAATATGAAAACTTGTTCAATATCTTTGACGCTGTAGGACTGGGTGTATTTACTTTTACAGGTGCTTCCATTGCTTACTCTCTGTTTAGTTCAAACATGGTATTAATCGTTATTTCAGGTCTGATAACAGCTTTTGGAGGAGGAATTCTAAGAGACGTATTTGTAAGAGAACCTCCGATTGTTTTCACCAAAGAAGTGTATGCGGTAGCCAGCTTCATAGGCGTTATTATATTCCTTATATTAGTAAACATAAAACTGCAATTTGAATATACAGCTATTGCTGTAATTCTAGTTACTACAGGTGTCAGATTAATATCCATAAAATTACACTGGAATTTACCAAAGGTAAAGACATAAATTAATTTTAACAATCTTTCTATCTATAGAATTCAAAATAGTTCTAAAAGACGACATGACCATGAATAGTTTAGAATTTCTTTATGCTATAAGTTACTAATTACTCATATTTTTATCAAAATTTTGCCCAGTTGCTGTCTACTTTCTAACATGGTATGAGCTATCTGTACTTCAGATAATTCATATACAGAATCAACTCTTGGCAAGATCTTTTTCTTACTGATAAAATTAATTAATTCTAACATCTCTGATTTTGAGCCTATTAAAATGCCAAATAATTGGATCTGCTTTGAATAAAAAGTTCTGATTTGAAAATTTGCAATATTTCCTGATGTGGTACCACATAATGCAATTTTCCCACCCTTTCGAACACAGTTAATACTCGTGGCAATAGTCTTTTGACCTGCATTATCTACAACACCATCCACTCCTAATCCACCCGTTATTTTTTCTACTTCTAGTGCTACTTCTTTTTTTTCTCGATTTATTACATTATCAGATCCAAGACTGTGTGCGAAGTTGAATTTAGAATCATCCGACACACTAGTTATGATTTTTATCCCTAATGCTTTTGCAATTTGGATCACAGCCATACCAAGACCTCCTGTGGCACCGTATACTAATAGAGTATCATCTTTTTTTAGTTGTAGTTTTTTAAAAATATTCCACGCAGTCAAATATGAAATTGAGAGTGTAGCAGCTTGCTCATCACTTATTTCATCAGGTATGGGCACGATATTTGTTTTGGGAACAACCACATATTCGGCATAACCACCATTATAATTACTTAAACCTCCAATTATTGAAAAATCTCTACAAATCGTTTCATTCCCATTCCTACAATGATTACAATGATTACAGCTTATTCCAGGATATATGAGAACCCTTGTTCCTCGAGGAAACTGGTCATAATCTCCCTCCAATGACCCTACAATATCGCTTCCGCAAATATGAGGAAAGGTGATAGACATACCTGGAATCCCAATCCTTGTCCAAATATCAAGATGATTTAGGCCACAGTATTTTATCTTAATTAGACTCTCAGAGGAAGTTGGTACTGGAGTAGGAAAATCTTCCACATATTTTAAAACCTCGACAGGACCATGACCATATATGGGAACAGCTTTCATAAAATACCTTACACCTAAGTTAATCTTGGATATTGTGCATTTCCTTTAGATCATCTTTGAATTGAGATAATTCTTTCGGAATCTCAGTTTTTATAGGATCCCTTAGTGAATATCGCTTACCATCTTCATTTATAGATTCTCTTTTTTTAGTCCAAATTAGTGAATTAAAATCGATAATAGCTTTGGTATATTTGAGCATATCTCCATAGTCATTATTCTCAATAGGTAACCTCTTTAAATGAATACTTTCTTCATAGTATATCGTCCACAATTTATCTGTGATAAAGGGACATATAGGAGCTAAAAGTAACAATATAACTGAAAAACACTTATGGAGAGCATATAATGCTGAATTTCTACTATTCGGATCTTTATCATTATATGCACGTGACTTTACCAATTCAAGGTAATGAGATGCGAATATATTCCAAGTGAATTCTCTTATGTGTGAAGCAGGAATGAAGAAATTATATTCCCTGTAACCTTTTATACATTCAGTTACTAAATTTGATAATTCCGCTATAATCCATTTATCCGAAGGTAATAAATCGGATTCATATGAAGGAATGAATTCAAAGGAAGACACAAACCTTCCTATATTCCATAGTTTGGTCAAAAATTTCTGTGCTTCTACTATCTTTTGTTCCGAGCATCTAAAGTCTTGGCCATGGTTTGCTTCCGTTGCAGACCAAAATCTAAAAGTATCTGCTCCATGCTTAGTTATTATCGGAAAAGGATCAATTACATTCCCCTTACTCTTACTCATCTTTTCTCCATACTCATCAACACCATATCCCATAATCCAGACTTCACTCCAAGCAAGATTCTCTGTTAATTGATAACATCGTAACATTGTGTAGTAAAGCCATGTTCTTACAATGTCTTTAGCTTGTGGTCTTATTTGTGTCGGAAATGTTTTTACAAAAAAATCATCATCCCTGTTATATTTTGTTACAAATAAAGGTGATATGCTGGAATCCATCCAAGTATCAAAAGTCCTTTCTTCTCCAGTAAATTTGTCGAATCCACATTTAATACATTTATCAATGGGTGCTTTATCTTTCCACGGTCTATAATATTTTCCAGGTTCAGGCAATATCGGTTCCTTACAATTGTCACAATACCAAATTGGAATTTCGGTTCCGTAAAATCTCCTTCTGGATATGGGCCAATCTATAGCAACAGAATCTAACCAATTGAATAATATTTGCCTGTGCGCCTCCGGATAAAACTTCAGAGAAGATGAAAATTCTCTAAGTTTAGGAAGAAATTTAAGTTGTTTTATGTAATAATCCTGCATTGGGACTATTTCTACTGGAGATTTACTTCTTTCGCACATTGGTATTCTATGAAGGATTGTTTCTTCCTTTTCGACGTAATCGTTATTTTTCAAATCTTCAATAATTGTTTTTCTGGCATTATCTATAGTTAAGTTAGCATAATTTCCTCCATTTTCACTAATCTTACCATATTGGTTAACTGAGACGATTTCCTTTAATCCCAATTCTCTAAATACTTGTACATCATTAAGATCTCCGTAGCTGCAAACCATTACGGCTCCCGATCCAAAATCTGATTTCGCAGAATGATGTGGTAAGATCTTTACTTTTCTATTAAATATTGGAAGGATAGCCTCATTATTATGTAAATTCTCATATCTGGTATCGTTAGGGTTTACTATAATGCACTGGCATGCAAAAATTAATTCAGGTCTAGTTGTAGCAACAATAAGATAACCGTTTTCATTTTTTAATTTAAACTTCAAATATACAAGAGTCGTTTTTTTTTCTTCATAAGTTATTTCTGCATCGGCGATTGTAGTTCCGCAACTCGGACAATAATTGTTAGGCCTATTGGAGGAATAAACAAGTCCCTTTTCCCATAGATAGATGAACGTACTTTGAGTTAATGCACGATATTCATTTGAATCCGTCCTGTAATACTCTTCAAAATTTGCACTCAGACCGATACTTTTCATAATTTGGATCATTTCTTTTTCAAGATCATCAAGTGATGTTTTACAAAGATTAAGGAATTCTTCCCTGTCGGTCTGTCGCATCCGGATCTTGTGTTTTTTTTCAGTGTAAATCTCTACAGGAAGTCCATTTCTGTCTATGCCTATTGGAAAAAATACATTATTTCCGAACATTCTAGCTGTACGCGCTATCATGTCGATTTGTGCATAATGTGCAGCAGCTCCTATGTGCCATGGTCGTCCGGATGGATAAGGAGGAGGAGTATCAATAACAAAATTATTCTTATCAGATACCTTGAATTCATAGATTCTTTCTTCATTCCATTTTTTAGATATTACATTTTCAATATTCGAATTCCATATTTTTTCGTCAATTTTTTGTTGCATGTTTAGGTTAGAACTAATCCACTAGTAGGGTTCTATTTAAGTTCATGCTTCAAAAAGATTGGTTCGAAATAAATGCGAACTTGCATTCAAAAGAAAGGAATTAGTAGCGTCAAAGGAAAAAATTTCTTTTCATTTTATGTTCGCGAGAATATGGGCGCCCTTATTTACACCCTCATAAATATAAACGCCCAGCGCCTCTATATTTGGGGGCATTTTTGAAGACAACAATTTTATTATTATCGAAGAAAGATTTTCGACCGTCGCTTCTCCAGGCATAAGAAAGGTTGTATCCTTGGGAAGCTGTAGATTAAAAAATCCACGAGGACCATCAAACGAGATGTAGTAATGTATGCTATCTTCTTTGTAAACGTATTCCTTGTTGATAAAAAACTTGTGATCCAGTATTGAAAGGGTGTCTTTGATAATCTTTTTTGCTTCACTAAAATCAATTACAAGGTTGTTTACCATTTTTCCGATTATCTCTACCATTACAGTGGAAGTGTGTCCATGTAGAATTGAACATTTTTCAACTAGAGGCAAAATATGAGCATAGTCAAATGCCAATGACGAATCCTCCAAAAAAATAGATCCTATCTGGTCTTTCTCAGAGTCAATAAATGATATAGTTTCAAAATCGTCTGATTTGACACCAAATTTTGATTTACCGATAGCTATGATATCAAGATCGGGATTATTCTTTTTTATTTCATCGAATTTATCCAGATCTTTCTCGGAGTCTAAAATCTCAATGAATTTGTTTTCAACCTTAAAATCAACTGGTACTTCTCTACCATTTGATAATTTTATCAAAAAGTCGTATTGATAGTCTTGCTCTAAAAATGAAAGTAATTTTGAGAAGGATAACTCCGTCTTACTCCTCAGCAAATTTCCCTTTCTATCAATATATTTGAGGTCTTCATCCAGAATTATTTTCTTCATTAATTTTATTTCAAAGAACCCAGATATATACGAGTTGCTTTTTAGTCAAATTCTAATTTTCAATATTTTCAAAAATAGTTCAATAAACGGTTACAAAGATTATGTTCATGCAATTTAATCGATTTCTGAATATCATATTACTGATATTATTCCAATGTAGGGAATGATTTTAGAATTGTATAGAAATCTCCCACCTATGGCTATTCCATTGGGTTCAGCCAATGAATTTATTTTCGCACAAAGATTAACGGTAGGGCCAAATAGGTCGCATGCTCTAGAAGAGTTAGAAGTGCCATTTCCACTTTACCAAAATCAATACTGATTCGATATTTTATGTGAGGAAGTAGTTCCTCATCGATTTTTGTATTGGCAAATTTACAATTAATTAGATACTTTCATTTATATAGTTTATAGTTACAAACCTAACTCTTAAAAGGTGTGAAGAGCCTAGACTTGGTGCATCATAATGATAAGACATAAATGAATTTATTCTTAGTTATACTGCATTGTATAATTCCGACCTGATAGATGCATTATTTGTGACAGTAGCAGAAAATTTAGGAGGGATTAATAAAATTGGTATCGCCTTTTCGGGAGGGATAGATAGTACATTACTAGCAATGATCTGCAAGAATATGAATATCGATACAACTTTACTCACTGTCGGTTTTCCTGGCTCTAACGATATAGAACATTCAAAATTAGTTTCGTACAAGATTAAAATGAATCACAAGATTTTGGAGATTGAAAAAGATGATTTTACTAAATTTTCAATGCAAATAAGGAATGAAATAATTTGCAAAAATCTATCTCATATAGAAAACTGTATTGCCTTCAGTTACATAGCTCAATTGGCACACAGTTGTCGTCTGGATGTAGTACTTACAGCTAACGGGTTTGATGAACTGTTTTGTGGATATAATAATTTTCGATTCATTTTTAATCAAGGATTTGATACTATTAACAGAACTATTGAATCAAAGATTCTAAATGAATTGGAGCTTACAAATGAAATAAGACAAGTTGTACAAAAATATGATATCCGTATTTTACAACCATTTCTTTCAAAAGAATTTATTTCAATCGCAATGAAATTTCCAATTCATAATAAAATAATGAGCTATGATGACTTTTTGAGAAAACACATCATAAGAAAGATTGCGTTATCTTTTGATATACCTCCAGAAGTAATAATTAGAAGAAAAAAAGCATTTCAGTATGGTTCGCTAATCCATAGATATTATAAAAAAATAGATTAGTTCAATTTGTAATTTCGACGTATTACTTTGGCTTTGTTTATGACGTTGTCTATTATTTTAGTCGAGGCTGCAAGATGATTATTGGGATTAAATATCTTTTTTAATTCATTCATGTTTAAATTTGATCCAATAGATGGGTCCTGTATTATTGCTTCTTTAAAATTCTTATCATCGGCAAGAGTTTGAAACGCCACCCCCTGTATGTTATCATATGCCTTCATTCTAGAAATTCCTTTGTTAACCAATGCATCAAGAATAAATTCTGCATAAATTCTTCCCTTTGTCTTGTTGATATTATCTAGAATTTTTTGCCTGTTTACGGTTAAGCCTTCAATTACCTTTATCATACTGTTCATCATTTCATCCAAAAGTATGACCCCCATTGGAATAGTGAATCTTTCGTTCGCAGAATTTGATAGGTCTCTTTCATGCCATAGTGAAACATTTTCTTGAGCAACATTCGAAAAGGAACGAAGTATTCTTGCAAGTGATGATACCCTTTCACACTTAATGGGGTTCCTCTTGACTGGAACTGCACTACTTCCCAACTGACCTTTCTTAAAGGGTTCCTCAACTTCACCTATTTCAGTTCTCTGTAAATTTCTTATTTCTATCGCGATTTTATCCAAGGTACATCCTATTAACGAAATAATAAATTGAACTTCAGCTAATCTCTCTCTCGGTATTACTTGTGTTGCAGCTTCTACAGAATAAAGTCCGAGTGACTTGGCGACATCCTTTTGAATCGCCAATGCCCTTAATCCCATTAATGATCCTGTTCCAACCACACCCAAAGTTTTACATAGTAAAAATCTCTTTTTTCCTTCTTCGATTCTTTCAATATGGAGTGAAAGTTCATTTGCCCATACTGCAAATTTTAATCCAAAAGATATTATACTTGCATGCTGTCCATGGGTTCTTCCTACTGATGGTAACGTTGAGTATCTTTTTGCCTTATTCAGCATTAACGAAATCAATTTTGAAATTTTCGGCTCAATTATCTCAAATGCATCTTTTAATTGCATCGAAGTGGATGTATCTACGACGTCGTTACTGGTTAATCCGTAATGTAACCAAGGTCTTGTTGAAGGGGAGCAATTTTGGCTTATTGCTTGTACTATGGAAGCTATATCATGTTCACTAATTGACTCTAGTTCCTTAATTTTGTTGATTGTGATTTTGTTTGATCTTGCTATTAGAGAAATTTCTTTTGAGGCAATTTTAGGAATAAGATTCAGTTTACCCTGAGATGATGCAACTTGTGCTTCAAACTCAAGTTGATATCGGAGTCGGCGTTCTTCCTCGAAAATATTTCTTATTTCATTACTACCATATCTTCCAGAATCAATTGGTAAAATTGGCATTTAATTTAGGAGTTAATAAACGCAAAATAAATATTATTACTTTTTAATAAAAAAATTCCAATTAATATTTAGCAAGAATATAGTTTCAACAACATTATATGCTAAATTAAAATATTTTATTCTTATCTAGAATAATATTTATAGTGGAATACTATACAATGCGATAATGAATCGTAGTTTAGTACTGACAAGCTTACTAGTAGCTAGTTTCTTGCTTGCAAGCAGTATTGCTTTGGCTCCATATTTTTCAGCCAATGTGGTATCTGCACAGCAAGATCAAGATCAACAACAAGATCAAGATCAACAACAAGGACAAGGACAGGTCAAACACGTAACTTTGATTGCATCAGAAAAAGAAGTTGAAGTCGCTCCTGATAACGCTTTACATCCAGGAGGTATCACGTATAATGCATATACGTTCAATGGTACCATACCGGGTCCAGTTATATCAATAGACCAGGGAGATACATTAAACATCACATTGAAGAATGAAGGAAAGACTATACACAGTCTTGACTTTCACGCAGGCTATGGTCCAGGTAAAGCATTATCTGGTAGCGTAAAACCAGGTGAGTCAAAGACATGGTCACTTACAGGAGAATTCCCAGGTGTATTCATATATCACTGCGGTGCTGATGGTCTCAACGGAATATGGGAACACATTTCTAATGGAATGTATGGTGGCATAGTTGTTCATCCAGCAAACGAAGAAAAAGCAAAAGAATTCTATCTAGTATTCAGTGAATTATACAACAACGCTGACAAGGGACCATTTGTAGGTACAAATGGAACAGGATCATTAATGGGATATTGGCAAATTCATATCAAAGAATCCAGACTTGGTAATGACAAACGGTATGGCTCACAAATATGTTCCAGCAGTTGGTGAAGTAAACAAACTAGAACTAAACAAGAACGCAGAACTGTTCAAGGTAAAACCAGGTGAATTGACTAGATGGTATATAGTTAATGCAGGACCCAACGATGGCGTATCATTCCACTTTATCAGCGGAATGATTAGCGTCAAAGATGGCACCAATCAAGCAAACACCGGACTTGGAACACAGGACATTAATGACGAAACATGGTGGATACCTCCAGCAGCAGGTTCGGTAATTGAATCAACATTCCCAGACCCAGGTGTCTATGTAGGTGTTGACCACGCAATGGCAGATGTCGTAAAAGGTGGTGCATTTGCAGTAGTAGCCATGGAAAACTCGACAGCAACTGATTATCCAACAGGAACATGTGTAGCACCAAAGGGTAGTGAATCTGTAGTCTGTGAAGAAGGAGCAGCAACAGAAGCAGCAGCAGGTGGAGCAGATACTGAACAAGCATCATCTGCATCCGAAGACGGTGCAAACGACAAGGACAACAACAACAATGGCAATGGCAATGGCAATGGCAATGACGGAGAGGGCCAAACAGAAGTAACTCAGAACGCCACAATGCTCAATACCAGCGCCAGTAGCGGTAACGCAACTGGTAACGGAACAATGATGGCTGGAAATTCAACTACTGGTGGAAACCAAACCGGAGCATCAGGGAGTGAAATAATTATTTCTCCAGGATCCTCTTCTCCAAGTAATACAAAATTTTATGAACCGCCAACCTTGACGGTGAAAGCAGGCACAACAGTAACTTGGAAGAATACGGACTCTACACTACATACCGTAACTTCAGGAAGTGCTGAGGGTGGCGAACCAGGTGCAGACTTTGACTCAAGTTACTTGGCAGGAGGAAAGACTTTTCAGTGGACGTTTAGTACCCCAGGAACATTTGACTACTTTTGTACTCTTCATCCGTATATGAAGGGTCAGGTAGTGGTAAACTAAATCTCCCCTTTCTCTTTTTATTTAGAATACAATTCAAGAATCATTGCTCTTCTGATTCATCTTTTCTAGAGCTGTGACTAAGATAATACTTAATAGTACAAAGCGAATAGTAATAACTTGATTAAATTTTAAAACTCTACTACCGGGCCCAATAATCTTTAAGCTTGTTAATTAGTCTACTATTATTGTCAAAGTCTTGATCAGCCGGTGGGTTATGAAAAATCTTACTATCTATATTTTGCAAATTGCTGTAACTCTTTTGCAAATCAGGTAATAGTGGATCGTCTATATTGTTCAATAGTTTGTTAACATCTCTCATAGTTAGTATTGATAATACTAATTTACTATCATCTGGAGAAATTACTGGAATTTCAGACAATGCAGTCTTACTTATCAATTCAAAATAGTCTAGAATTGAATCTAATGGACGTAACATAGGTGGTTCGTATATCATAACAGATTCAATTGTCCCCTGTATCTTTGAAACATTTGACAAATGCTCAAAATATACCATCCCTTCGAATCTATCTGCATTATTGGTAACAACTAGTGATTTAACATTCAACTCTCTCATTATATGAACAGCATCATTAATGGTTGAATTCCGATTTATGTTATAAAAATCAGAAGTCATCACATCTCTTATGAGATAATTTTTTAACTTCGAATCATGTTTCTTATCCTTTAAAATTTGCGTCCTTATATTAGTAACATAATTCTTGTATATATAATTATTCTTGCCAGAAATAATATTTGAAATTATAACCGATATAACGGTCGGAATAAGCAAAGTATAACTTCCAACGATTTCAATTCCTATGACAATTGCAGAAATTGGAGTCCTAGTACTTGCAGTAAAGAAAGCGAGTATTGATATCAAAGTAGCAGATGTCGTGTCAATAAACATGAATATTCCAAAAGAATGAAACAGTGTAATTAGAGCTGAACCAATAAGTCCGCCTATAACCAGTGAAGGACCAAGTAGACCAGTGCTATTCCGTGATCCATTAGAAACTGATGTTGCAAAAATTTTCATTATGATTACAGGGAACATTATCCACAATGGAAAAATCTGGTGATTACCAAGTGCTGCAACTTGTAACCAGCCGTAACCAGTACCTAATATTTCCGGAAATCCGATTGCGAATATTCCAATAATTGCACCACCTAGAGCAGGCTTTAAGTAAAGTGGAATTTTCATGTCCTCGAAATGTTTTTGAAAAGTCTGAACGGTCCTTACATATCCTATTCCTATTAATCCTATGATGGCAGCAATTAGACCATATGCTCCTATGGACTGAAGACTTGTTTTTGTAATAAATTCCTGAGGGATATACAAGAAAGACGGCCAATCCAGAATAATACCTGAAATAATATAACTTGTTATTGACGCTACGAACGCTGGATACAGAGACTTGATAACGAAATCTCTTCGATACAGCAATTCTAAACTGAATATTGCTCCTCCAAAGGGTAACCTTAAGATGCCTCCTATTGTAGAACCCATTCCAGCTGCAATCGCAATACGAATTTCCTCTTGATTTAGTTTGAAAAATTTGCCTATTATAGATGCTAGTGTGGATCCAGTATTTGCTAGAGAATCTTCAACCCCACCACTAATTCCACTCCCTATAGCCAATATACTGGAAAATGATCTTAACGACGAGATTTTTAGACTAAATTGATTTTTCTTATTATGAAATTCATCACTGATCTCATCTATTCCATTTTTGCCTAGCGCTGTTGAGAGTTTTGTAGAAAGTATTCCTATAATCAAACCAATTAGACCCAAAGTTACTGGAATAAGCCATGGTTTTAAGACATAAAGAGAATAGTCAGAAGACAGGCTTGTCACATCTTCCGGATATGGCTGGATATACCTCACAATATCACTAAGAAAAAACGATGAAAA
>JGI24806J26614_1000202_pt1 | contig 15206 bp, 15 predicted proteins | sample Kansoi200umMDA_FD_26614 | JGI IMG/M metagenome (IMG submission 26614)
AAATATATTGTACCTGTCACGTTACAGAACCTGATTGAAAATGCTATCAAGCATAATACAACAGCTGCAGACCAGCCGCTGTTTATTGATATTTATAATGAGAATAATTACATCGTGGTGAAAAATAACCTTCAGCGATACCGGGTAGTGGAAACAAGCAACAAGAGAGGTCTTGCCAGTATAAAAAATTTATATGGTTATCTAACAGGTAAGCCGGTTATTATTGAGGAGGATGAAAAATACTTTACTGTTAAAATACCACTGATATGAAAGCATTGATCATTGAAGATGAAAGCCTGATCGCCGAGGAACTGCAGTACAGTTTGTCTTCTGTGGCTCCGGATGTTGAAGTGCTTGATGTGCTCACCAGTCTGAAAGGTGCACGAAAATGGTTTATGCATCATACAGAACCAGATATCCTCCTAATGGATATCAAACTTAGTGATGGACTTAGTTTTGAGTTATTTGAACAATTTACCTTGCAATGTCCTGTTATTTTTACTACTGCGTATGAGGAGTATGCTATTCGTGCATTTAAAGTGAATGGAGTGGATTACTTACTGAAGCCAGTACAGGAAGAAGATCTGAAAAAGGCAATCGACAAATGCCGCAGTATGATAGAAAACAGATCCTTTATTCCCGGCGATCTGCAGCAACTCATAAAACATTTTACCCAGCCAGGTGTGGCATCGCCAACCTTCAAAGAAAAATTTATCGTCAACTTTAATAATAAGTGGATGCCGTTGGATACAAGGGATATTGCGCTATTTGAAAAAGACAATCTCAACTACATTTATACATTCAGCGGTGAAAAATATATTTACGATTTTTCTGCGCTTGAAGAAATTGAGGAGCTGCTTGACCCGAAGATCTTTTTCCGCGCCAACCGGCAGACCATTATTAATATAGCTGCTGTGCATACAGTAAAACCCCAGGGTAACCAAAAACTATCTGTACAATTAAAACCGCCATTGAAATCCGCAGTGGATATAAGTCGTGAAAAGGCTACGCTTTTCAGAAAATGGATGGATAGGTAATTGGCACAAAAAACGTAGCATAAGATTTAATTGTAGTTTTAATAGGATAAGAAAATGTTCTTGTTTCTTGTTTTGCCTTCTTTTGGGAAGCGGCAGCGTAACTATCATTGGTGTTTAAAATATCAGCGTGTTATGAGCCTACTTCAGATGATCACTTATGCGGGGATATTTGTATTTGCATTGACAGGTGCATTTAAAGCAAGGTCTTTTAAGATGGATATTTTCGGTGGCATTGTGCTGGCTTTCGTAACTGCTTATGGTGGAGGAACTCTCCGTGATCTCCTGATCGGCGTAAAACCTGTGAACTGGATCAATGATAACATTGCATTGATACTTGTACTTGCAGGCACAACTTTTACTTTTTTACTCAAAGAAAATGTGAATCGCTTTAAACGGACCATTTTTTATACCGATGCGATCGGGCTTGGATTTTTTACCGCATGGGGGATCGAAGTTGCATTAAGAAATGGATTGAATGATATTTATTCTTTAGTTATGGGGGTCATCACGGCTACTTTTGGTGGATTGATCGCCGATATCCTTTGCAGTGCTATTCCTAATTTGCTGAAGAAGGGAGAACTATATGCGACTGCCTGTGCCATTGGCGGTGGCATTTATTTATTGCTTAAGCAGGTACCGCTTGAATACAATATCAATCTGGCAGTTTGTATAATTGTTGTCGTTGGCATCCGCATTTATTCAAAAAGAAAACGATTGATGCTGCCTGATATCTGATCATTGTTGCTGCTGTTGTTGCTGCATTTCCAAAAATCTTCTGTAAGAATTTGTTTGCGGGGCCGGGTTTTTTGTTTTATAACTGAAAAAAGGTGTCATCTTTTTTTCTTCTACTTCTTTTTTCAATTGCCCGTTTTCAATACTTACCGAAACTTCCAGCGTATGTTCTGATGAACCTTTATAAGTTCCCTTCACAGGAGTGCAATCACTGAAATTTCTTCCGATAGCTAATCGTACATGCCTGTCGTTGGCAATACAGTTATTTGTTGGATCAATTCCGATCCATCCGTAAAATGGTAAACATACTTCCACCCACGCATGGGTAGCACCTTCACCACGCAGCTCATGACCCTTTGGACAAATATATCCGCTTACATATCGTGCGGGAATGCCCACTATCCGAAGCATCACCAAAAGTATATGAGCAAAATCCTGGCAAACCCCTGCTTTCAATTTCCATATTTCACCTGCGCCCGTTTCCACTGTGGTAACACCTTTCCTGTATTCAAAACTGTCATACACATATTTCGAAAGTAATTGTGCAGTATCGAAAGGTGAAAGAGAAAAATCAACTAAATTTTCAATAATTGCAGTCACCTCGTTTTCATGTTCAAAATTTTCCAACATCATAAAATCCATATAAGGAAACTGTTCCCGCGACTCTGCTAATTTTTCCCATTGTTCTTTTATTGAAAAACTTATTTCAGGGAGAACGACCGGGTGAATCTCAATTTCAATATCTGATTCAATAGTTAACTCGTTGATTGGCTCAATTACCGAAAAAGTTCCTACCCTGTTTCCAAAATAATCAACAAACTCTTCCACCTCAGGTTTATGAGAAATATGAAGTTCATGTTTTTTTAAAACCTGCAATGCATCCTGGATAGGGTAGAGCATTAACTGGTTGGCACAATCAATAACCGATGATGCATATCGATAGCGAGTGATATGTTTGATAGTGTAAGAAGTCATTTTAAAGTTTAATTCATTTATGAATATCCAAAATAATATTGACTGAAGGCTTTTGAAATTTCCAGCAGCTCACGGCGTGTTTGCATCAGGAACTGTTGTAAATATTTTCCCTCATTCACTTCCATCCTGCTGTATTTTACATTGGTGGTAAGCCGGCCGATCAAAAATTCAAGCTGGTCATAATTTTCCGGCAGGCTCTCTGGTTTTAATCTTGCAAAATAACGACTGATCTGTTCAAGACAATATACGATGGAGTGTGGAAATAAATTGCTGTACAGAACCTGTTGCAGCACATGATCCGGTTGCATATTGCCACGGTAAGTTTTCATATAAAACTCGTAACCAGATAGGGAATACAACAAATATCTCCATTGTGGCGCTTCACCTGGTAAATAAAGATTGTAATTCACTTCCGCCAGTTTTATATTTATCATATCAGCAGAAATGACGGTGCGTTCCAAAAATTTACCAATATTTAAAAAATTAAAGCCTTCTTCACGGCTCATCGTCGTATCAACAGTGCCATGATATAACATGCCATGACGGATCAATGCATCCAGTGCCGATAGCGGATCCCCAAATGAAACTTGTTCCTGTAAATGCCTGTCGCGGATCAAATGGTAGTACTCATTCAGGCATTGCCACACTTCTTTTGTAATATGATCCTGCACCGCTCTTGCATTTTCTCTTGCTTGTGTTATATTATTAATAACTGAACTGTTATTCTCTTTATCATGCAGCAAATGTTCCAATACTTTTTGAGACGAAAATTCTAATTCATCAATTTGTTTTGGTTGCATATCTCCATAAGTAAGCAACACTGACCGCCAGCTAAAAGCCTTCTCTTCACTTTGCGAAGCGACATAATTTGTCCGTAATAAACGCAACATACCATTGGTACGTTCCATATAACGTGCCATCCAGAATATCGAATCAGCTACACGACTCAGCATAAACTTACTTGCGAGGAGCGCAGCGACGAAGCAAACCCCTCAATTTATTTTTTAATTTATGTTACCAGCTTCAGTAATTCTTATCATCTTCTGTTGCGTCGCACTCTTGTACTTTACAATTCTATTCAGCTTTTATTGAACCCTTGCGGGGTTCTTTGATCCCCGGGTTAAAACCCGGGGCTACTAATATTTTATCCCTACGGGACAAAGACATCTCATAGATCAAAAGATCTTCAAATCTAAGTTCTCCGCCTCAGGCGGAGGACAGGGGGTGGTCATTTCCCCAACACCCATGTATCCTTACTTCCACCTCCTTGTGATGAGTTAACGACCAATGAACCTTTACGCAATGCAACCCTTGTTAATCCGCCGGGTACAATATCAATTCCATCCGGGCCATACAGTGCATAAGGCCTTAAGTCAACTCTTCGTGGTTGTAAAAGCCCTTCTATATAACAAGGCGATGACGATAGATTGATGATTGGCTGAGCAATAAAATTTCTTGGGTCTTCTTTTATTGCAATTTTAAATTCATCCATCTGTTCTTTAGTGGCACTGTTACCGATCAGCATTCCATATCCCCCCGACTGATTTGTTCTTTTGATCACCACGTTCTCCATATTGGCAAAAACCATCTTTCTATTTTCTTCAAGCGCCAATGGGTAAGTTGGAATATTTCTCAGAATGGGTTCTTCATTTAAATAATAGCGGATCATATCAGGCACATAGGCATAGATCGCTTTATCATCAGCAACGCCATTGCCCATTGCATTTACAATACTTACATTTCCTTTTCTGTATGCCCAGTAAAGTCCGGGCACACCGAGCATACTATCCGGACGAAATACTAAAGGATCAAGATATTCGTCATCCACTCTTCTGTAAATAACATCCACTCTTTTCAGACCCTTAGTGGTTTTCATAAAAACACGGTTATTATCAACGACGAGATCACGGCCTTCCACCAATTCAATACCCATTAACCTCGCTAATGTAGTATGTTCAAAATATGCAGAGTTATAAATTCCCGGGGTAAGCAAGACAACAGTTGGATCACTTGTTTGCCTGTTAGCAAGCGCCATCAGGTTTTTCAATAACAAATTGGGATATTCTTTTACGGGTAATACGTTATTGCGAGGCAATTGATCGGGAAAAATCCTATAAGTGATGGTTCTGTTCTCCAGCATATATGAAACACCTGATGGCGTTCTTAAATTATCTTCCAATACATAAAACTTTCCATCAGTATCTCTTATCAGGTCAACACCCGAGATATGGGTGTAAATATCATGAGGCACTTCTACATTTACCATCTCCCGTAAAAAATTGGGACAGGTGTAGATCATCTTTGCCGGCACTATTCCATCTTTTACAATAAACTGCTGATGATAAATATCTTTCAGAAAAATATTTAAAACTTTGATTCTTTGTTTGATTCCTTCTTCGATCGTCTTCCATTCGTCAGCCCGAATGATACGGGGAATAATATCGAATGGGAATATTTTTTCAATGCCTTCACCGCTGTTATAAACAGTAAAGGTGATACCCTGGCTCATAAAGAGTTTTTTTGCCAGCTCATCCCTGCGATTCATTTCATCAGCTGAAAGATCTTCAATATTACTTACAAAGTTTTTGTAAGCATCCCGTAAACCTTCGCGTGCAAACATCTCATCCCAAACATTGGGTTGTACATGATATGAGTGTAAAAAAGAAGAATCCTTCATTCAAAATGAATTTACAAAAGAATTGGTCAGAAAATCAGGGAAGCATTCGTTGAAGGAAAATCAGAAAGGGCGGTGTTCTTTTACCCAGCTACTAATATAAGATGCAATTTCTGAAGTAGGTGTGCCGGGAGCAAATAATTTTCCAACGCCATCCTCATTTAGTTTTTTCATATCATCGTCAGGTATGATACCGCCACCGGTCAGCAATACATCATCCATCCCTTTTTCTTTCATCTGCTTCATCACTTTTGGAAACACCGTCATATGTGCGCCGGACAAAATGCTGATACCGATCGCGTCAACGTCTTCCTGCAAAGCAGCATTCACTACCATTTCCGGTGTTTGGCGAAGACCGGTATAGATCACTTCCATACCCGCATCCCGCAAAGCAGTTGCGATCACTTTAGCACCACGGTCATGGCCATCAAGTCCGACTTTAGCAACTAAAACTCTGATGGGTCTTTTCATAAAATGATTTCATTCCAAAAATAAGCATTAAGTCAACGCCTAAACTTACTCTTTAATTCAGCTATGCCTTTTGTAATGATACTGTTTAAAGAATCGTTGCCATTCTCATATAAAAAAATCCTCATTCCATTCTCCCTGAAAAGCGGCATATTAATGGAGTCTTTAATGGTCATTTTTTCAAACTGTTGAAAAACGATATCGTCTTTATCAGGGACCCGGTGACCAACAAGTATCAGATTTTTTATATCATACTTGTCTGGCATCCAAAAAAGAAACGATGCATTATCACTGTATACTTCAGGCAACTCAGCTTCTTCCCGATAATAATTTAATGCTCCAGCCGAAAAATAGCCACGACAATAAACTAACGTTTTCATTTTTTGATCCTGTGGCAGGTTATTATAAACAGCTCCTGCTTTCAAAGCCATTTCTTTCCATCCCATCATATCAGCAAAATCCTGTGGCAACGGATGCATTTGTTGATCTTCCCATTTAAAGCTTCCTGTTTTATTTAAACCAGTTTTTTCATAATAATTTGCCAGTACTTCAGGTTTTGCCAATGGCATGATCAATGGCATCGCAAATACTCCTAATGCCAGTGGCAGAATTACCATTGCAAACCTTGTCCATCGTAATCGGACCTCAGTAGCTTTTTCCAGTTGATAAGCGCCAAAGGCAAATAGGATGGGGTAAGCTCCCAAAGCATAATAGTCTTTACCTCTTAAAACGATCAGCAGCGTAATTACAAAGAAGTAGGTCCATGCGATAAAGCGAAACTGCTTTCCTTGTTCTTTTAAAATTATAAATATCAATCCTGCGATCCATATAAAAACACATGGCAGGTTCATCATGAACTGGCTGATAATAAAACCTACGGCACTATTATACTTCAACTGTTCTTCCTGTAGTTCGTTCATATGATTGACAATTGGAAAACGATGATCGTACTGCCACCAAATATTTGGAAGGAATATTAGCAAGCCGATCAAGCAAGCAAAATAAAAGTGTTTATTGAGAAATATTTTCCGTTGACGCGTAAATAAAATCCCCGCAAGGATACTTAATGTGTAAAATGCAACTGAATATTTACTCATCATACCAAGTCCCGCTGAAATGCCAAACACATAAAGCCATTTGTCTTGCTGAGTTTGAATAAAGCGAATAACAGAGAATGCCATCAATGTCCAGAAGAATACATCAAGAAAGCCTGGCATGAATAAAAAGAACAAACGCATATAACCATCGATCATAAAAGGGAGCCATCCCAGGAACAATGCAAATACTCTTCCACTTAAAGAAAGAATGATCTTTCCAACTAATAAGAACGTTAAAGCGCCAAATAAAGCGGGCCATATTCTTATCCAAAACATGCTGGCACCAAAAAAATTTGTGATCCACGCAAACACGCTTAGCATTGGGGGTATTTCCATGTAGCCCCAATCCATATGATGTGCTTCTGCGAGGTATAAGTATTCATCACGGTGCGGTTGGTAAAAACTATTTTGCAGGAAGAAAGGAGCTATCAGTTTAATAATAGCCAGTATGAAGAGAAAGTTCCTTGCCGGCCTGGTTGATTGCATAAGTTCAAGATAATTATTTTCAGGGTATTTAATAAATTACAGCATGCAATACAGAAAATTTGGGAATACAGATCTGCTGGCAAGTGAAATTGGTTTTGGTGCCTGGGCCATTGGTGGAGGAGCAATGATCGGCAGTACGGCAATCGGTTGGGGTGATACAGACGATAATGTTTCAATAAAAGCAATTCATAGTGCATTAGATGCCGGAATTAATTTTTTTGATACAGCAGATATTTACGGATTAGGTCATTCTGAAGTGCTGTTGGGTAAAACAATAGGGAATAAGAAGGATGTCATTATTGCGACAAAAGTGGGCAATGTGTCAAGAAATGATCAGTTTACTGTTGATTACTCTAAAGAATATATTCTCGAAGCTTGTGAAGCCTCTTTGAAAAAGTTAGGAAGGGAAGTGATCGATTATTATCAACTGCACTCTGCAAGAATGCAGCATTTGAAAGATGGTGAATGTATCGCTGCTATGCAGCAACTGGAGCAGCAGGGTAAAATAAAATACTGGGGAGTTTCATTAAACACATTTGATCCATTGCCCGAAGCAGATTTTTTTATACAAAATAAGATCGGGAATGGGTTTCAGTTAGTATTAAACTTACTCAATCAGAAAACGTTGCCCTTATTGAAACGATCAGCTGGCGATGGATATGGAGTCATCGTAAGAATGGCTTTGCAATTCGGATTGTTTACAGGCAAGTTTGACAATGGAATAAATTTTTCTGCAAATGACCATCGTAAAAACAGGTTAACAAAAGATGTAATCGATGCTTCAAATAAAGCCTTGAATCCTGTTTGGGTCTTATGTAAAAAATATAATTGCAGCAAAACGCAACTAGCATTGAGTTATATTCTCTCTTATCCCGAAGTATCAACTATCATTGCTGGTATAAGAACTGCCGAGCAGGTGCAACTAAATACAACCGGCTTATTTCAATTGGACAGGGATGACAGATTTATGATAGAACAACTGGGTGCAACAGATTTTGTTCAGGTGATGGATTTGATACAAAAACAGGGTTAAGCAAAAGCTGTAAGGGCTTTTTTGACCCGACTAATAGTTTCTTCTTTACCTAATATTTCCGCAATATCAAATACGCCGGGTCCGAACTTTCCACCTACAAGCATGATTCGTAGCGGCAGCAACACTTCTCCTGGTTTTATTTGATTTGCGGCAGCAATTTCTTTGAAACTACTTTCAAGTGAAATGGCGATCCATTCATTATTCAATTCATAATTTCGGATCACTTCAGCAAAGAATAATTGTTTGGCTTCATTCCATTTTGGTTTTACAGCATCCACATCCCATTTTTCCGGCGATTTAAAAAAGAAATAGGATTGATCATAGAAATCTGTAAGTAGTGTACAGCGATCCTTTACAAGTTCAATTACGTTTCTTAAAACATCATCATTGATGCCAGTGATGCCTTTTTCAATCAATATGTTTTTAACTGTCGACTCTAGACTATCGACTGTCGACTTCTTTATCCATTCATGATTGAACCATTTTGCTTTTTCATAATCAAATTTAGCTCCGCCACTATGCACTCTTTCGATAGAGAATTTTTCGATCAATTCTTCCTTGGAAAAAATTTCCTGTTCGGTTCCATCATTCCAGCCAAGTAATGCGAGCAGATTGATAAATGCTTCCGGCAAAAATCCTTTCTCCTTAAATCCTTCTGTCTCCCGATTGCTATCGGGATCATTTGTTTTTGGATCGGTCCAGCTCATTGCAAAAACAGGAAAACCATATTTGGCACCATCCCGTTTACTCAACTTTCCATTTGGTCCAAGTATCAAAGGCAGATGCGCCCATTGCGGCATTTCATTTAAACCAAATAAATATTTCCATAATAAAATATGTACCGGCGCACTCGGCAACCATTCTTCTCCGCGAAATGCATGAGATATTTTCATCAAATGATCATCAACAACAACAGCTAAATGATAGGTCGGCATTCCATCCGCTTTCAATAAAACCTTATCATCAATCATGGAAGTATCAAAACTTACTTCACCGCGGATAATATCAGTAAATGAGACTGTTTCATGTTCCGGCATTTTTATTCTTATTACATACCTGACACCTTCACTAAGTAATTTCTTCGTTTCGTCAGCAGGCAGCGAAATCGAGTTTTTCATTTTCATTCTTATCGAGGCATCATATTGCTGGGAGTGACTTTGTTCGGTTTTAGCCCCCATAACTGTCGGGGCATGCCGCATTTTTTCCAGATCCTCAGGTGTATCGAAAGCATAATATGCATGACCATCTTTTACCAATTGTTCAGCATATTTTCTATATAGCTCTTTTCTCTCACTTTGCCGGTAAGGTCCATAATTACCGCCATGTACCGAACTTTCAGTTGGTTCTAGCCCCGCCCATTTTAAACAATTAAAAATATATTCTTCAGCGCCGGCTACATAACGGCTTTGATCGGTGTCCTCAATTCTCAAAATAAAATCACCATCATGTTTTTTTGCAAAAAGATAATTGTATAAAACAGTTCTCATTCCCCCAAGATGCAAACCACCGGTAGGCGAAGGTGCAAATCTTACCCGTACTCTTTTATCCATAGATGGCAAAGATAAGTTTCGAAGATCTTCAATAGCCAGCAATAAAAAAACCGTCCGAAGACGGTCTTTGATTCGTGGGTTCGGATAACTTATGGCAGCAGTATTGTTCTGGGCGGATTGCCATCAATAGTTATCGTCGCAATATTGTCGCAAGTTCCATCACCAAAATCCAAAATGGCGAAATGGTTCGGTCCTTGTATTTTCATTTTACCTTTAGTAACGTTATGACAAGTAGTTTTCTTTTCAAGTGCTTCTGTGATCGTTACGGTCCTGGTTTTACCAGCAGGGTTTGTTACCGTATGATTACCGGTAACTGAATAAACATCATCTAAAAGATTCAACGGAGTATTGGCACCAGCTGTCTGTATAACATTTTTAGTTCCTTCATGTGTCCAGGAGTAACCGCCAAGAGGCTCGATCACCTTGCCATTTGTAATTTGTCTTGTCCAGCTTATACCATTTGGTGTGCTGGTATTTGTCCAGGTAATAGTTCCTTCTACTTTAAATCCTGCTGCATAATAATTATCAAATGTCAATACAGCAGTGCTGCCTGGATTATGCAAGTAATCAGATAGTGTGATATTGATCTTTCCTTTTCGTACAATTCCATCTGCGCTGGTACACCCACCAGTGCCGAAATCAATTACAATTGTTTTTGGAAATGTGTTTTGAGGCGTTACGGTAAGGGTGGCACAGCTGAGTGTGTTAGTGGTCTCAACGGTTCCATTAGGTCTGTAAAGTCCTGAATTTATGGAAGCTTCAAAAAATACCACGTTTGCATCGTCGTTTATACTTTCTGATATCGCCTGGTCCTCACTTAATTTAAAGGTTGTTTCAAGCTCAGGATCAGGTTCAGTTTCCTGTTTTTGACATGATACAAAGAAAAAAAGCGAAGGAAGGGACAAAAGAGCAAAGATTTTTTTTAGTTTCATAAATTGAATTTTAGTTGGCAATAAGACCTACAAAAGTCTAAAACGATTAACAAGGAAAGAAATTACATTGGCAAATGTTTTTCTTCGAAAATTCACCAGCTTGTTAAAGTAACTTCACGACCAGCTCTTGGGATTAATACGATAATCGAACTATTTTTTAAACGAGCAGATGAGAAATTTACCTCCGGATAATGAGAAAAAGGGATTATTGACCAAAGAGAAATGGTGGGAGAAGTATTATTTAGTAAAAACTCCTTTGCTGCTTAAAAAGATCTATCCTTCTTACGTATGGAGCATCGACACAAAAGAGAAAACGCTTTACCTCACATTTGATGACGGACCTCATCCGGAAATAACACCTTTTGTTTTACGTCAATTGAAACGCTATAATGCCCTGGCTACTTTTTTTTGTATTGGGAAAAACGTTGTTTCTTTTCCTGAAGTATATAAGCAAATACAGGATGAAGGCCACGCAGTAGGCAATCATACTTATAATCATTTAAACGGGTGGAAAACTGGGAATGAAATTTATCATAAAGACATTGCGGAAGCATCAAAAGTGATCGATAGTTCTTTGTTTCGTCCGTGCTATGGAAGGATCACAAGCTTCCAGGCTAAGAATCTGAAACAGGTAATGAAAGGTAAGGAGCCAACGATAGTAATGTGGGATGTTTTAAGCGGTGATTTTGATACAGAATGTACACCTCAGCAATGCCTGGCAAACGTATTATTTGCATCGGTTCCCGGATCGATCATAGTTTTTCATGATAGTGAGAAAGCCTTTCCCAGGCTGGAATACACACTTCCAAAAATTCTTTATTATTTCTCTGAAAAAGGATATTTATTTAAGGCACTATAGGAAAAGAATAGTTGCTATGGTTATATAAATTAATAGGGCCTGGGTAGAAACCCTGGCCCGTTTTTAATCCGTACCCTATGAAAACTGGTTTAAAGGTATAATAATTTTTTAATTACGGCAAAGTAATATTATGGGATATCCCATTTATGGTTACCTGGGCCTTGTTATCACAAACTCCGTTGGGGTATGAGTAGTTTATGGCTGCGACCCATGGGGAATTAGTTGTAAGATTTATCCTGGCTATCCTGATAATACCTTTTACCAACCAGCGACAGTCGAATCTTTTAATTAAGGGTTCTGTGATCTCTGAATTCCATGCGATCAACAGATTGTCTCTTTTTACTTTACCATGTGCACCACCTTCAATTCTATAGATGTCATCATGATGATCCCAGGGAGTGCATGTGCCCTCAAGCTGGGCGATAGTTTTAGTGCTATTCCATTCGGTATAATTTCCATTTGGTTTGGTAAGTTTTGCATCTGTTATCGTCACTTTCCATTTATGCCTAATACAGAGAACAGGGCTTGTTGAAATTGCCTCACCCTGGTTGAGAATAACGTGTTTGCCTTGCACCTTAATGCTATCGACTGTATAATCGACAAATTCTGTGGTAGCTGTTGCTCCAAATACAAATAGCCTGTTTGTATATACAGTGACGATCTTACCGGAACGGGTTCTTCCATCCCTACCAGTGCACCCTGTACCAAAATCCATTATAATTTTTACAGGAAATGGATCAAGATTTCCACTTAAATGTATAACCGTTACGTCGGGACAGGCGGTCAACCTGGCTGTCCCACCGGAAGTTCCCGGGTTCATTTGACCAAACACACCAGTGCCGCCAAAACCGACATCCGCATTTACTCCCATTACATTATCGAAAACTTCATTGAAAATATCGTCAGATTCAGCATCCGCTTCAGAGGAAGCCTGTGATGCAAATTCTTCCTGGTTGTTGGCATCTGCACTACTTTCCTTTTGACAGGAACCAAATACAATAAGGGATACAAGAACCAGGGCAGCTAAACGGGTAGGACTGAAAATCAGTTTCATAATATTGATTTTGTAGGTTTATAAATAACGACTGTGTGACGGGAAATATTGAACTTGGTTTAAGGCTTTGTTAAGAATTTTCAAGCTTGTTTATCTTTGATAATCAGTATAAAAATATGATAATAGACACCCATAGTCACATTTACCTGCCCGAATTTAGGGATGATTTGGATCAAATGTTAAGCAGGGCTGAAAACGAGGTAGTTAAGCTTATTTTGATGCCTGCGATCGACAATGAGACCCATTTAGGCATGCTTAAAACAGAGGAAGAATTTCCGGGAAAATGCCTTTCCATGATGGGATTGCATCCTTGTTCTGTAAAAGAAGGCTATCAGCAGGAGCTTAAAATAGTGGAAGAATATTTTGAAAAAAGAAGATTTGTGGCGGTTGGAGAAACAGGCCTTGATTTTTATTGGGATAGGACATTTACTAAAGAACAATACGAGTCATTTCAAACTCAAATTGAATTGGCAAAGCAATACAATATACCAGTGGTTATTCATTCACGTAATTCAATTGATGAATGTATAAAAATGATCAGGGAGAATCAGCAAGGAAATTTGAAAGGGGTTTTTCATTGTTTTTCGGGAAATGAAAAGCAGGCTAGAGAGATCATTGATCTCGGATTTTATTTGGGGATAGGAGGGGTGGTTACATTTAAAAATTCAGGCTTGGATAAAGTAATGGCGGATATTGATTTGAAGAATGTAGTGTTGGAAACAGATGCTCCTTATTTGGCACCTGTTCCTTTTAGAGGAAAGAGAAATGAATGCAGTTATTTAAAATATGTGGTTGAAAAATTAGCTGAAATAAAAAATGTTCCGAAAGAAGAGATCGCAAACATTACGACTAAGAATGCGAAAGAATTATTCAACATCTGAAACGCTAACTGTATTTTTGCCGGCCCGGAGACCTGCTCGAGTGGTTGAAGAGGCACGCCTGGAAAGTGTGTATACGGGAAACCGTATCAAGGGTTCGAATCCCTTGGTCTCCGCAAATCTTAATTCATTTGTTGCTCAGGAATAATTCGTTTAAGTTCTTCTCTGTTTAGCGGATGCTTCTTCCAGTCAGGATCAAATTTCACAAACCATGAGATCCAAATGCTTCTTGATATGCGCATCATCCAGGGTTGCGAAACAACTAAAATAATGGCATTCGTGATCATCCAGTAAAAAAAGCGATTATCACGGACTGACATTCCTATCAAAACAAACCATGCTATGAATGTAGCTATGCTTATTGCTACTCCCATTGCATAGCTGACATAGCCGGTACCATAATAAAATCCGGGTTCTTTTTCAGTAGGTTGTCCGCATACTGCACAGGTTTTAGGCATTGCCATATTTTTTTTAAGACTAAGGCTGACATTATTATTAAAAAGTTTTCCTTCTCTGCATCTTGGACAACGACAGCCTAAACTTGAAATAAGATAACTGCGCTTCTTTTTATTGGGCATTATTTTGTGATATAAAATGAGAAATTATTTTTTGTAATGAAACAGCAGGGACCACACCGGGTTGTCGCCATAATATATTTCCTTTTTGAAAAAGCATAAGAGTAGGCACACTGGTTACATTATATTGAGAGGAAGCTACAGGGCTTTTGTCAATATCAACTTTAATGATCCTTATTTCGTCACCCATTTTTGTACGAAGCTCCTCCAGTATTGGTTTCATCATTTTGCATGGCCCACACCATTCTGCAAAAAAATCAACCAGCACGGGTTTATCACCATTGATAATGTCGCCAAATGTCTCGTTCATTTCTTTCTTGCCAATCTCGTCAAAAACGAGATGAAGCAACCTCCTCACTAATTTTTACTCTCTTTTTTAAAAATGCTTAAAAACAAGCCCCCCATTACTGCACCATAAGCCGTACTATTATGCCATTTTGAAGTGATCATGCAAGCACCGCTGTTGCACCCCACTAATTTCCAATACAAAAACCCTGCAACGGCGCCTAGCAGGACGCCTATTATCATTAATTTATTTTGGAAAAGAAAAGTTTTCATAAACCGCAAAGGTCTGCAAAAGCATTGGAATGAAAATTGATCAATGTTACTAAATTCAGGCAGTACCCTTTAATATTTTATGCCAGTAAAGCCAGGGCAAAACATATTTCTTTAACAACCACATGCTTTTTCTTGGCTTGGCCTGGTCAAAGGGAAATGTTTCCATTACTTTATTGTCATAACCAAACTCAGCAAGTACCAGTTTACCATATCCAACAGTTAATGGGCAGCTTCCATAACCTGAATACTTTTCCGTCATTGATCTGTGTTCTATCACTGCGACAAGGTTATTTATAAA
>JGI24806J26614_1000203_pt1 | contig 15192 bp, 12 predicted proteins | sample Kansoi200umMDA_FD_26614 | JGI IMG/M metagenome (IMG submission 26614)
CTGTATATGGTAACGTTGATAGATATGAGCAGCCGCCAGTCTAAGTAATGAAAACTTATTATGACATACTTCATGCCATCTGGATCTTCTATATCTATTTGCTTACCTAAGGTGCTTACCTAAGGCATTGACAATTTGTCTTTGTTGCAGTATGTAATCTATTTCTTTAAAACAAAAGCTATATCTTTTGTAGTAGACTTTTCTATCTGATATTAGAGAGGATTAGATTATCTCCAATTAATACAGATAAAGATGGCAATATCACAGACGGAGTATCACACAAACGATTCCTTGTTCTGAGAGTGTTATCAAATAGGTTCTAGAAGTTATGTTAGACAGAGAATACTAACTGTTATTTGTTAACAGGTGGTAGCACGGTAAGATAGATAGTTCTCTTTCAGATGCCTCCTATAACTAATCCAAAGCCAACTATTCTAACAGTAGCCCTAGTGTTGCTCCAAACATGTATAGCCAAACCCTCAGGCATCATCTCTTGGTAGTCTTTCATTTCCCTATGAAACACTGATATGCATATGGAAATCGTTACTACAATTGTATTGTTGGGACAGTTTAGCTTTCAAGAAAGGAGGATAAGATAAAAGATAGTTAGATTAAGATTAGGTCAATTAGATGTATACATTGGCTTTAGTTAAATTCGTTAATGCTGTTAATACATTAGGTAGTGGTTGAGTGCTACTCCAAACAATGAGAGTATGATTACCAGTCTTGTTATCAGGCCAGTATTTACCAGGGCAATCTGAACATGATACGTAAGTAAAGTTATGTATAGATTCTATCTTTAATCCGTTCCTTGGGAATTCCTGCATATAGTAAGCCAAATTACCTAGATGTGTACCGCCGTCATTATCATAAGGATTAGATGTCTGTTTAGTAGGAGTGTAGAATGTTCCAACTACAAGAGAAGAAGGTTTAGCAGCTTCAGAAGTTACCTGAAGAGAACCTACAGCCCAAGGAGAATCAGCAACAGTTATCTTATGAATTCCTGGGGCTAGACGAAATTCTTGTGTGTTTGTAGCATAGTCTAAATTAGTACTGTTCTGAGTTCCTACAATAAATGTATGAGGATGTGGTATATCCCAAGGAGCGTCAGCGTTGTGTATTACTACACCAGTACCATTAGAAACAATTGTATTCTTTGGTACAAAATACGGATTTCTATCTGAAATAAGCTTGTGTTTCCCTGTCTTTATATCTTCATGTAGTTCGTTTGCAGCGTATATTATGACTGTCTTTACTGTAGCAGGGACCTTCATAGTCTCTGTGCGATATATAGAAGATGCATAAGGTAGTAGTGGTGGTCCTGTAGTAGCTGAAGGGTTTGAAGGAAGAGTATTAACAACTGGAATTGACTGCCAAGAAGTTATATTAGATGCTAATCCTGCTCCTTGTGCTGCAAGAATAATCAGGCCAGCTAATGACAATGCAATAGCGATAATTATGATAATTCTTTTGTTCATTATTGTAATACTATATTCATTTGATTATTATCTATTAGAGGCATGCTACTAAATACACAAGTTAATTTATTTCTGAATATTATACAGAGAAGACAGAAGAGGATGAATAACAACCTAAATAATGCCGTCAAAGCTTTCACACTTACCAATATTACAACAATTTCAAATTCTGTTAATTGTGGATTGGTGAAGAGGGATATCTTCTAGTACAAGAACATTGTTCTTTACCACGTTAAGGTAATATATGAGTTAAGCTATATATAACATAAAGATATGCAGCTGAGAAATTCAACTTCAGGATTAAGAGTTATTGTATTATCCATTATTGTATTAATAACCGGAATATCTTTTATCCCCACATTACAAATTGGAGTCCAAGGTCAACTGCAACAGCAAGATTCAGCCACTCCTGTTATATCACCTACTCCTACTACACCACCAACTAGTACTGCTACTACTGATTCTACTACACCGTCACGAGCCAATCCAAATGATGAGCCACAACAAATACTAACTGGTACTACCGCTAATACTGTGCAATTTACCCGATCTGCTCTTACTGTGCAATTTCCGCAATTTCCCCAATCTCCTCTTACTGTGCAATTTCCCCAATTTCCCCAATCTTCCCAATCTCCTCTTACTGTGCAATTTCCACCAGGAGTGGTGTTACCGCTAAATCATCCTCCTCAATAATGTCTTCTTTTGGAAATAAACTCATCTAATAATTATCAACCTCTTTTCTACTACTAGTAAGAATGAAAACACCACCAATCAGACAGAGAGGTTTATTTATCTTCTTGAGGAGCCTAAATTATTATTATTGATGCAATTTTATACAATGACAAAGTATGTTCTGGGCCTATTTATCGTGTCAAATTTGCTTCACATCCTGACGCGCCCGCTCCATTATTAGTTCTTTTATGTGGGTCCTACTAAAAGGTGTAAACAAAGAGTGAAAGTAGAACAGTTAGAATCATACCCAAATCCTTGCACACTGTATCTTTATGCCTTGAGATGGCCAGTTACAAGACATAAGTATCAGAAAAGACTTGGCAAGTTCTTTGACTTTCTTAAATTGGAAGATAGTACAATATAAGATAAAAGTAGAGTCTTTATTGAAATGGCAAGAAAAGATATCAATTGGACTTTTAGCAATATCTTAAGGTTTATTCAATTTCAATAAAGTAGGGTAATCCAAAAGGAAATAAGTGGAGCAACTGTGAGAAATTATGTAAAGAGCATTAAACTATTTTGCGATATGGCTGATTTACCTGTTGCATGGAAGAAGATTACTCGTGGACTTCCGAGAGGGAGGCGATATGCCGATGATAGAATATCGACACTTGAAGAATTAGAGCACAGTACGGCTCGCATATCCGAGCTGGTAGGTGCTATTAAGACTTACTCTTATATGCATAAAGCACACATTCAGAATGTTGATGTGCATGAAGGTAATGAAAGTACTTTAACTATTCTTCATCACAAAATAAAAAACGGGATAGAAATTATCCGTGAATATGATCCTCTTTTAGATCAGATCACTGTCTATGGAAGTGAACTCAATCAAGTGTGGACTAATTTAATTGATAATGCTGATGATGCAATGAATGGCAGAGGTAAAATATGGATTAGAACAAAACAGGACTTATAATCATGTAATAATAGAAAATGCCTATGATGGTCCTGGCATTCTACCTGAGATACAACCACGAATTTTTGAACCATTCTTTACTACAAAAAGATAGGTAAAGGAGGACTAAATTTGAACGTCAGTTACCGTATTGTACTATAAGATCATAAAGGAAACATCAGTTTCTCTTCCAAACCGGAAGATACTTGCTTTCAAGTTCGAATACCTATACATTTTTCATGATTCGAGAATCTTAAAGCACATAAGACAATGTTATAACTGAATAATCAAATTGAGTAACGTAGAAAAAGAACGTCATGCTACATGGTTGGAGCTTTTTTATGACCTAATCTTTGCCGCTGCTGTTTCTCAGATAGGCCTCAGTCTGGATACTAGTAATACTTCTATTACAGCATTCCTTGGAACGATATCACTGTTTTTTCCTGTTGTATGGGCATGGTTGGGTGTTACATTTTATGCAACCAGATTTGAGACTGATGATTTAGTACATCGTCTACTGGTACTTTTACAGATGGTTGGAGCAGCAGCTCTTACTATTAACATACATGGCGCCTCAGGTGAGACATCAGGTAATTTTGCAATTTCATACGCTGCAATCAGGGCTTTTCTCGTAATCGAATACATACGTGCAGGACGTAAAATACCAACTGCTCGTACACTTGCAAATAGATATGCACAAGGGTTTTCAATATCTACTATATTATGGCTAATCTCAGCGGCTGTTCCTATACCTATACGTTTTGTTCTCTGGATATTAGCACTTGCCATAGATGTTTCAACTACAATCTTAGTTGGACGAAAGCACCTACGTTTAGCTCCAAATATTTTTCATTTACCTGAGCGAATGGGATTATTCACTTTAATTGTACTTGGAGAAACCATATTTGGTCTTATTAGTAGTCTATCAGGCCATAAATGGACTATAGAATCTACAATATCAATAGGAGCTGGATTGGGAATAGCTTTTAGCCTTTGGTGGATATATTTTGATAGAGTTGATGGCTCTCCAATTCGTGCCTTTCGTGAAAAAGGTAGGATTGGAGTTTATACAACATGGTTATATTTTCACTTTCCCCTAGTTGTAGGCCTTGTGACTACCGCAATAGGTATAAGAGATATAGTTTCATCTGCTGAAAATATACCTTTATCTTATACAACTCAATGGTTAATCTGCGGTTCCGTTTCGCTATGTTTATTCTCGATAGGTATTATCCATCTTTCTATAGCTAGTGCAGCCGGTGAAAGGAAAGTAATGATATTGTATTTTTATAGATTTATAGCCGGACTTGCAATTATAACTATTCCCGTATTTACAATTAGGATTTTACCATCGGTACTAATCATGATTATAACTATAATTTGCATGATGCAAATAATATTTGATTTAAGACATCATCCTCACCATCGCATTTTCTGAAATGCTACTCTAAAGACTAAAGCCAAAATCAGTTTTTACCAATAGCTATTTCTGATTTCTGGCTCAAAATCTCTCACTATGTTGATGGTAACGAAAGTAGATAATATCTACATTATTTTCTTACCCTACTTTAGGTTGAACTTTGGGTTTAAGCTGCTCATACCTACTTACTCTAGAAATAAGATCCAGTTTCTCGTATTGTTAAATCAATCAAAATTACTACCTGTATGTATCTTTCACTTCATGTACTGGTTTGACCTAAGGCAGGTGTTCATTTCTAGCTAGGAGTCTTGTTATATGAATCACATCCATTACACTGGAATATGATATCCTGGATAACTACGTTGTCTCCCAGATTATTTGCAAGTATATGGCCACAATTACCACACAAAAGTCTTCTATTCTCATCTCTTTCTTCCCCGTCTCCAACAAGATAAGGTTGGTCTCCTAGATGTTCAGACTTTTCGTATACGGTAACGGTACCAGATTCAGGCTTGGGAACAACTTCTAATCTTATTTCTCTCATAAATATCAATATTATAGCTTGAATTTACAGGTTTTGATTTGTCCATCAACCGAAATGCTGGATTCAAGATAATCAGCTAGATTACCAGTAGATCTTATTTTTAAGCATATAATTTATATTAAAACTTCGAATAGATATGGTTCACTTCCCGAAGCTGATTTTGCAAGCCGTTCCATTTTCTTGCAACTACTGATCAATTTTTTATGGGCAAAATTAGCTTTATGATTATATGATTTGAATCATAAGGAACTAATCTTATTAATTATCTTACTAATATCCTAATATGATATATGTTATTACTTCATGGATAAAGCCATGGTCTCAAAAGTCGACTCAAAACAGGTATTACAAAATTAGAGAGCAAAACTGCCCGAATTGCAATAAAAATGATGCAATTAGCTAGGAGTGTTAATTGCCGCATACTACTTCTAGTTTCAATTCCAAACAAATTCACAATGTGAAACAAGTGGCTTTGCACGCTGTGTGAAGTCTGATGCAATAACATTCAGATCGGAAGGAAGCGTGTGATCATTGAGTAGCTGATGATTAACAATATTCATTATATAATTATATGTATAAGGGCATATTAACCAAAATTCCTCAGTTTTATTTCTTTCTGTGAACATTAGATATCACAATTATATTTATGTGAAGCAGGATAAGAATTATATAATACTTTTCAGATAACCAATTCTATTTCAATTGTTAAAAGTTGAAGAATGTCTAATGAAAATGTAACCTTCTAAGTATGACAATATTGAGTATATACAACAAAATCCTCATTTGGATTTACTCTCTCCTGTCATCCTTTCCTAAATCCATAGTAAGTCCTATTGCGGACATATTACCAGCTAAAGGTACCAAAGTTCGTCTTTGCTAATGATCTCTCACAGCAGCATGGCTACAATCGACACTACTATTACCACCATTAATTCCTGGAGCTTGTATAATAACTACATTTGAAAACAGTGTATAGCATCTTTCTGATATCAGCTGAGGTTTATTACAGTTAATGATAGCTATCTGATGAATGAGTAGGTACGCTAATTCAACTAAAGATAGCCAATCATTCCAGTTAGTATTTAATCACTTTCTATAAGGAAATGCTTTTACTACCATCTATTTTTGGAATGGTGGATACTTTTCAATCATAAAGCTCTTGCTCACATAAAAGAAGATGAGTTTTATCACTTTGTTATTGCAAATGAATCAATCATCCTCTGTACAATCTGCAAATCGTTTTCGTAGTCTTCTTCTTTTGCAACGTATGTAATGATATATGCTTTGTCGTCTTTTATTGTCCAAACTTGCATTGTCTTTAGTCCTGCTATATTAGTAAATACTATTTTATACCCGGGNAGATCTGCAAGCGTAGTGCTATTTGATTCAAGGAGAATTTCTTCTGTGGGATTGATTTGAGTATTTGTATATTCTTCCAACGTCATGTTATGGAAAGGTAAATTCTTCACTTGTATCTTGAGGTTCTTTGCTAGTGACGTGTCGCTAAGAGGATAGAAATCAATATCAGCAGAATCTTGGAGAAAAGAGAGATCTAATCTTCCCCAACCAGAAGGATATTGGATCTGTATCCCATAAGTCGGATTTTCGTATAGGTTGAAAGTATTATTATCATTAGTTTGTGCTATTGTTATTCTTTGTTGATTTGTAAGTGAAGTTGATAATAATGAAGTTATCATGATTATTAGCAAACTAAATAGAAGAACTTTCTTCCCACAAGAGTTACAAAGTTTGATCATTATGTTATTTTATAAACTGTATCTTCCTATAAAGCTCGTGTTAATCTATTGTCCACCTATATTATTATATATTAAGTGACAACAATTTATTTAGAACTCATGAAACATGACTTTAGACTATACACACATGCTCAGCGTCGGTCTGGAATTGGCTACACATTAGCTCTATTCGCAGTAGCAGCATAATTATAACAATCTTTAGCATATTTCTAAATAATTCTCAATATTCTTCTTTTGAAGATAGGCTGATTATAAAACTTGTTCATATTCAATTTCTTCTTTGATAAGAAGCTCTTGATTTGGAAATAGACCACTCAAATAATCACTTACAACTACTTATTACTACTTTTCAGAATCGAAGCACCAATCAAACAGGAGGAATGATATCCTAAACGGCTAAACTATTACCTAATATATGAAGGGTGTTTGTTAATTATAGGTTTCACACAAAGGAATGAGTATTATTTTCTAGGCCAAAAATCTGTGTCAAATTTTATTCAAATCCAATCTAGCCTATTAAATGTACAATTGCATCTCCATCTACATCTGAATGCTAGACAGATACATACACAAGGTAGAGAATAACGAGGAACTTTCTTACATTGCTATCAAAGCTTTCACACCAATATCGCAATAACTCCCGATTCTTTTAATAATGGTTTGGTGAAAGAGAATTATCATATATGAAATATATTAAATATAATATATAATTCAAAACAAATTCACCATCAATATTTATTACATATACAATACCATTACTACTTAATATTCTGCATTCAAATACCATGCATTGGTAACAATTGAAAAGTGATGATAACGGAGGCAATAGAACTGTAGCAATGATAACAGTATTGGTAACAAGCTGTAACAGATTAAGCTTCTATTAAGTATAATTAGACCTAGTAATAAAATAAGATGACAATACTAACAACACTATAAAGGACTGTTAGAAGTTTAGTTTAATATGGAGTACCCTTTCCTCTTTGGTTTTTGAAGGCTTCAATATACCATTCGAATTCATTAAGAAATCGTATGACTCTTTTGTTATAGGTGCATCCATTAATTTTCCATACTCATCAAAAGCATCTTGTACCCTTGATATTGGAAATGATGAAGATATAGATGGTCCTCCAAGCTCTGCGAATATATGACGGAGATGTTGTGCTGCATTTATGCCACCAAAACCTCCGGGCGAATAGAAGACGATAGCAGAAGGCTAAAATAATATTCCTCTAAAAAATAATCTAGCTTATTTTTCATTGCAGCTGATGTACTATGGTTGTATTCTGGACTCACAGAAAGGTAGCCTTCTGCATCCTTATTATGTTCCTAAGGTCTGTTAACTTCTCTGAAGGGTTTACCATCTCCTTCTACATCCTATCGAGTAAAGGCAAGTTAAGTTCTAGAGGATCAATAAAAAATACTACATGGTTACGATCTTTCAATTTTGTCTTCCATCCAGCGGGCAACTTTGATACCTTGCCGGTCTCGCCTAACTGATCCAACTATTAAAGCAATTTTAGCCATTATTGTTTCTATTCTTGTTATTCTTGTTCTTCTATTAATATTCTATATATCTCTCCAAAATCAAACAAGTATCTCATTTATGCATTGAAGTTTTAGTCACATTTTTCCTAGGTATTAAATAAGATAATGCACATAAAAATCCTAGATGAACAATGATATCCTCATATAAATATGGCAGATCAGCCGTTTTCTTTTTAACCTATTAAGTTATCGTTAATACATGATAGAAGAAAGAGATAAGGATCTAAATAACATTGTATGTGAATACTGCGGTAAAGAGTTTGATAATAGCGAGACATTCAGGATACATATAGAGCAGGTGCACACTAGTAGCGACTCGTTTCACTAAAAAATATTACTGATATATATATATATATATATATGAATTATAAGATGATTGTTAATCTTTACTGAATGGTTAGCTTATGGCGGTGAAACTTAGATGGCTTTAAGTGAATATTTTCCAATTTTCCTTGTAGAATTTTCCACATTGATTTTGTATAGTTGATGCTCTTGCTATAGATAGAATATAATATAATATCTCTTATTCTAACATTATACTCGAAAGAGTATTATAGCATAGGAAAGACTACACCAACGCTAGAGTAGATGCCTAACTAATCTCTCTTGCAGATATTCCCTATTTCACTTTCCTAAATAACAATATGAAGAAATACAGTGTCGTTAGCTGTATATTTCTCCTTAAGTTAATAAAGTCATTTTTTAATGCTTTTCTTCTTCTCTTTCAGGGCATTTTCAATGACATGCACTAACTGTTTGACCGATATTGGTTTTGTTATAAAGTTATCTATTTTAACAGTAGGCATCATTTTAGAAAATTCATTTTTATCGATCTCAAATGCGGATATTAAAATTGTTTTAATTGTTGGATGTTTTGCTTTGATCCTCCTAATGAGTTCATATCCATTCATTGATGGCATCCTAATATCTGATATAACTAGAGTAAAATGTTCAGAATTATTTTGAAAATGTTCAAACGCTAACAATGGGTCTGTAAAAGCCAAGCTATTGAAGCCATGTTTTTGCAAGGATCGTTTAATAAGCGTAACAATGTCAAATTCATCATCAACTATCAATATTGACTTTTGAAAGCATCGTTCCTTGGATGCCATAATGACCCGAACCTGATTAAAAGTTTATCAGATATATAAAGAAATAGCACGAAAATATCTAGCTTTGTTCAGATTAAGATTTTATCATATATATTGCTTATATATAATCGAGGTACGAAGATAATTGCAATAAAATCATTTGCACCAGAACATAATCAATAATTTAGTCTTGTAGTTAGGAACTAATCACTGATGATATTGATAATAGAGAACCAACTTTGAAGATACTTCGACTATTAAGTGAAACTAAAAATCATACGGAATTAAATCCACTTTTTTGTTCTATAAAATATACTATTTACATATATACCTGTCTATATGTATAGGTTTACATGTTGTTATTTTATAATATCATTATATAATAATAAGTCATTTTGATACTATAATGATGGTAGTAATTTATTCATAACAATACATAAGAGAAGATGAGATATTATCATCAGATTACACACACCTATGCTCTGCTTTTTTGTGAATGGCATTATTCTGTGTATTTCCTTTTCGTCTCTATATATGTCTCATATCCTCTATCTGATTATTACGAAGATTATATATATTTGATACACATCTTCTTAGTGAATGAATTGTGCTAAGTGTTATCATACTCATTTAGCCCATGAATTTAGGGATACCCCCGACAAGATGGACTCCTTGATGCTAGTTGGAAAATGCTTGATCCTTGGATGCCACTGCCAACAATACCTGGATAAAATTGAAATAATAGATGAAGAGCTGTTATAACTGCTACTAATATGAGTGCTTATTTGCGCTGTACTCATGAACAAACTGCAGGTTAATATGCTTGACCATTACATGTGCGTCCAAGAATTGATAGCATAGTTTGAGCATATACAAAGTCTCGGCTGATGTTTCTTTCTAGATAACAGTTCATATAGTGATAGTACACTTCGACTCCTATACCGTGAAAAAGGCTTAATGTCAAGACAATGACTTGTGCTATTTTTAATATTATCACTTTAGAATAATGCTCGCTATAATATACCCATTTTATCCTTTCTCACTTGATTAAGTCAAAGTATTACAAAAACATATAGATAGAACGCTTAGTGATGCGGATTAGCAGGAAGATACAACGCTTGAAAAGAGTAAGAAAACCAAAGGATGTAACTCGATTTTTTCAATATGCCATACAACTTAAGTATGTTAAAAGGACAGGTTGGATTTCTAAGGTTAAAGTGCAAAATCCTGAATCTGTAGCAGATCATACGTTCTCCATGTGTGCAATAAGCATGGTATTATCTGATATACTCGGATTAGACACTCAGCGTGTTATGAAAATGGTAATTCTCCATGATCTTGCGGAATCTATAATAGGCGATTACATGCCTGGTGAAATTTCAAAAAAGCATAAGAGGTCAAAAGAAAGGATCGCCATCAATTCTATTTTGCATTGTATACCTTCTAATGTTCGTAAAAAGTATACAAAAATATGGAAAGAATATCTTCAAAACAAGACCGATGTTGCTCAACTTGTACATAGAATAGACAAGATGGAGATGATACTGCAGGCGAGGCAATATGCTAAGGAAGGCTATCCTAACAAGTTACTTGCACAATTTTTTAATTTATACTAAACGACATTCAAAGGATCATAAACATCATTTATAATGTCTTGAACATAAATCCTTTAAACCTAATGCCTTAAATGATAATGTAATGCAGTACTTTACAGCGTTAAAGATAGGTGAAAGGCGTGTAAAGGCGTCCCAAGACCTTTTGACATCATATACAGGCTATGCCATGCCTGCTCTTGCATTAAAAGATAACAAAAATGATAAATGGGAACCAGTTGGAGAAGAAAATCTCTTTTCCATAATAAAAGAACCAAGTGGATATATGATCGCTTTTTGTGACAAGAATGGTATAGCAAAATCTATTGCCCAATGGTTTACAGAAGAAAAGAAAGACGAGATTGTTGCAAAAATAAAAATAGAACAGAATATGGAAGAGTATTTTGGTAAGGTATCTCTTCCAATATAATAAACCCATATCTTAAAAAGCGAAGTGTTACTATGTGATGATTTAATAGGATCATATAAAGAATAAATAGACCGTATATTCTTCTGTAAAAATGAATTTAACAAGTATCCGCCGAAATTTGTAGTTAGCCTAAGGCATTCAATGTTCTATAATCTAATAGGATTGATATTATAATTCTAAATATATTAAAGTAGGATGTGATGCATGGCTTTTGATATATATTAGTATTAGAGTGAGATTAAATTTAATAAAATTCAGAAATAACGAGCTTATTATTGTCAAAGATTGTGTCTTATATCAATAATATCCATAATCTGTGGTTGTACAAACCGCCCTTCCCAGGAATTATGAGAGATTTTATTGCAACAATTATTGTTTAGTATGACATGATTAAAATTTTAATGTATGTATCTACATATATTAGTCTGTTTTAACGCTTGACTGGAAAATATGAACAAGAAATTGAAGTGAAGGGTCATCTTATTGATTCACTGATATTAACAAATATTTTTGATAAAGTCATGGATCTTAAGGGTAATTTTCATGTTCTCGAATTCAACGTAGGAAAGAGAAAGAAAGATACAAGTTATGCTCGCCTTTTAGTTCGAGGCAAAAATCAACAGCATCTATATGAATTATTAGAAGCAGTGTATAGAGAAGGAGCGCAACCTATATCCATTCAACCAGTAATGCTTGAATCAGCTTTAAAAGATATGGTGATGCCTGACAACTTTTACAGCACTACCAATAATGCAACACAGGTTTACTATAATCGTTCATGGATAAATGTTGAAAATATGATGATGGACAAATGTATAGTATTGGAGAGAGAAAAGATGAGAGCAGAATGCAAAATGATTCGTGATGTGAAAAAAGGAGAGAATATAGTTGTCGGAGAGCATGGAGTAAGGATAATTCCACACGAACGTCCCCGAGAAGGTATAGACATTTTTCAATTTATGAGTAGTAGCAGTTCAAGCGAGCGACCGACACAGCAAATTGCTCGAAAGGTCGCCAGTGATATATACAAGATTAAAGAATCTGGTGGAAAGATAGTAGTGGTTTCTGGACCAGTGGTTGTTCATTCAGGTTCTTCAGAAGCTCTTGCCAAATTAATAAAAATGGGTTACGTACATGGATTGCTGGCCGGCAACGCTCTTGCGGTTCATGACGTAGAGAATTCTCTGATGGGAACATCACTAGGCATGCAAGTCGATGATGGAACTCTTGCAGTAAGGGGTCATAGAAATCACATGCAGGCAATTAACGAAGTATTTAAATTCGGATCGTTAAGAGCAATGGTTCAAAAAAAGGTCTTAAAAAAAGGTATAATGTATCAATGTATTATCAACGACATACCATTTGTCTTAGCAGGATCCATCAGAGATGATGGACCTATTCCTGATGTTGTGATTGATGTTGTGGAAGCACAACGAAAATACAAACAAGTACTTAAGGACACTAAAATGGTATTGATGCTATCTACAATGTTACATTCAATAGCCGTAGGCAATATGCTTCCAGCAACAGTTAAGGTTGTTGCGGTGGACATAAGTCAGCCGGTAGTGACAAAACTTCTTGATAGAGGAACTACCCAAGCTATAGGAATTGTGACAGATATTGGAGCTTTCTTACCTATGATTGTAAAGCATTTAGAACGGATGATGGCATCAACAAGATTCTCTTCTATGTCTTCAAGGCCAAAAATGAAGAAAAAATGAGTAAAAATTAATTTGACTCAGTTAATTTCCTTGTGATTAAATTAAATGCAATTTTTGGATCTGCTCTTCCTTTTGTCAATTGCATAACCTTCCCAAGCAAGAAATTAGCTGCATTCGCGTTATTTTTTGCATCTATCACAGCAGATTTTTCACGCAAAAAAATTGATTCTATAGCTTCAGAGATAACTCCAGCATCGTCTATCTTTGAGGCATTAGTCTTTCTTGCCAGTTGTGAGGGCAATTCGCCAGTTTTTATTATCTGTCTAAGAATCATTTTTGCCGTGCTTCTATTAATAGTATTCTCATCTACTAGTTTCGCTAGATCTGCAATATGTTTTGCTTCAATTTTTAATCCTGAAAAAATAGACCCTTTTTGATTTGAATCATCTATGAATGCCAATAAATCAGTAACAATTGAATTAGCAATCTCCTTTGGTGACGGATAAATGTTTACTGCGAGCTCAAAAAAATCAGAAACTTCTTTATTATCAATTAGCACCTGTGCTATATGTTCAGAAAGTTGATAATCAGTAATGAAGCGATTCTTTCTCTCATCGGGCAGCTCTGGCATAATAGTTTTGAGTAACGATAAAAATTCATTTCCCAAGGCTATTGTAGGGATGTCAGGTTCAGGAAAGTATCGATAATCCTGTTCTGCCTCTTTTGTCCTAGCCTGTTTAGTTATTTTTCTTAAATCATCCCAGTGTCGTGTTTCTGCTTTAATTTCGATATCATGTATGGACATAGTTTTTTGTCTAGTAATCTCATATGCAAGTGCTTTCTCTACTTCTCTAAAGGAGTTAACGTTTTTAATTTCAACTTTTTTCTTACTCCCTATTGAAACATTCGCGTCGCATCTAACTGAGCCTTCCAATTTTGTGTCGCACACTCCTAAATGTTGAACTATAGAAGAAATTTTATTTAAGAATATTCTTACATCCTTCGGATCAGTAAAATCTGGTTCAGTAACAATTTCTATTAGAGCTACTCCAGCTCTATTGTAATCTATAAGAGTGTAGAAATTCGTATCAATATCACTATTTTCATAAACCAATCTTCCTGGATCTTCTTCAAGCTGAACCCTTCGTATCATAGCTTTTTTTGATTCGTCATACTCTAATTTTCCCTCTGCACCAATGCTAGTGACTCCATAAGAGTTGTATTGGGTCACCTGAAAATTTTTTGGAAGATCAGGGTAAAAGTAGTTTTTTCTATAAAACATTATGTTATCTGGAACTTTGCACCCAAGAGCAAGAGAAACCATGCCGGCAAGTTCTACAGCTCGTTGATTTAAAAGTGGAAGGCTTCCAGGAAGCCCAGAACAAATGGGGCAGACATTTTTGTTAGGATTCTTGTCCCGGTAATCAGAATAGCACGAACAAAATAATTTGCTCTGAAGAGCTGTTATTTGACAATGAATTTCAAGACCAATATTTACTGTCAATACCATTACAGCTCAGGACTCCTTTGGATATTAATTGCTCTTTCAAATAACAATGCTGCATCAAGTATTGTTTGCTCCTGTAATTCATTCGCCATTATTTGCAAACCTATAGGAAGGTTGTTGTTGAATCCTGCTGGTATTGATATCGCAGGTATTCCACTAAGATTAGCGATTACCGTGTCGATGTCAATTAAATACATCTTTAATGGATCATCTATCTTGTCACCAATTTTGAATGGCAGAAGAGGCATAGTAGGCGCAATCAAAATGTCAAATTTTTTAAATAAGGATTTCAATTCTTGTTTTAATAATGATCTTAACTTTTGAGCTTTCAGATAATATTTTCCATAATATCCTGCTGATAGAACATACGATCCAATGATAATGCGCCTTTTCACTTCTTGACCAAAGTTACTACGAACTTTTGAAAAATACATATTCCACTCATAGCCGTCAGGATTTAAATCGAACCCATAACGAATATTATCATATCTAGCAAGATTACTACTAGCTTCAGCCATTGCTATTGTATAATAT
>JGI24806J26614_1000204_pt1 | contig 15190 bp, 19 predicted proteins | sample Kansoi200umMDA_FD_26614 | JGI IMG/M metagenome (IMG submission 26614)
AAAAAGGGGTAGCTGGACTGTTTTGATTTTTTATTTTTTAGTTTTTAGTTTTTAGTTTTTTCTCCCAATGCTTTCTGATATGCTTCCGGTTGTTCTACCGGGTGCGGTATCAGCAGGTCTTCTTTTTTATATATAAATCCTTTCCTGCTATAATTAGCCGGGGTCATGGTCTGCGACAAATAGATCGCATCTTTCGGACAGGCTTCTTCACACAAACCACAGAAAATACAACGCAACATATTTATCTCGTATTTCGCGGCATATTTTTCTTCCCGGTATAAATGTTCTTCTCCCGGTAATCTCTCCGCAGCTTCCATGGTGATTGCTTCTGCGGGGCAAGCCACGGCACACAATCCACAGGCGGTGCAATTTTCCCTTCCTTCTTCATCCCGGTTCAGTACATGCAGGCCCCGCCAAACTTTGGAAACACTTCTTTTTTGTTCAGGGTATTGAATGGTCACCTTTCTCTTAAAGAGGTGGCTGATGGTAATGCCCATACCCTTCAGGATATTCCAGAGATAAATGCTCTCGAGGAAAGTCATTGGTCTGCGGTCAACTTGTTTTGCTCTATTTGTTAATTGTGTACTCATTTCAAAAGTTCGCAAATATATATTTTGTCAACTGCATTACTACTATCATCGTCTGTTGTGTCACTCACTTCATCGTTCTGTTCGCTTATCATCTTGTTTCGAAAACCCAATCACAATTCAAACATTCCTTATCCGAATCTATGTTGAACCCCTACATGGTTCTGAATACATTGTGATATTTTCTTCTCCGGGTTTCACCCGGAGCTACCAACATTTTACCCCTACGGGGTAAGCACCAAACTTTCAAACTCTCCCTACTCCCCACTCGCCACTTCCTACTCGCCACTCCCTATTTCTTCAACCACAACATCACCGCCGCTGTAATGATCATATTCAGCAAAGCCAATGGAATTAATTTCTTCCATCCCAAATTCATCAACTGGTCATAGCGGAAACGGGGGATCGTCCACCGTATCCACAAAAACACAAACAACATCATTGATATTTTGGTCATCAATACACTGAAACTGATAACCGACATCCAGAATGAACTCAATCCCCAGGATGCCTCATTGACAAAAGGAATATCATAACCGCCAAAAAACAAAGTGACCATGACGGCACTGCTGATAAACATATTGATGTATTCAGCAAATAAATAAAAACCCAGTTTCATAGATGAATATTCCTGGTGATAACCAAAGTTCAATTCGTTTTCTGCTTCGGCCATATCGAATGGCGTACGGTTACACTCTGCCAGCGCACATACAAAGAATATGATAAACCCCAGCGGCTGATAAATAATATGCCAGCCATGCTGCACCTGGTTGGCCACGATCTCACTCATCTTTAAAGAACCGGTCATGAACAGGACAGCGATCAATGCCAGTCCCATGGGTAATTCATAAGACACCATCTGTGAAGCGCCGCGGATAGCAGCTAACAATGAAAATTTATTATTGGAGGCCCATCCCCCGATCATTATTCCATATACACCCACACTCACGATGCTAAACACGATCAAAATGCCCATATCCACATCTGCCACCTGCATCGGGATCACAGTGCCTCCCTTTGTAATAAATGGAGCAGCCCATGGAATAACGGTGCTTGTCAGCAAGGCTGTGATCATCGCCAGCGCCGGACCGAGAATGAATAAAAATTTATTGGATGCTAAAGGAATGATCTCTTCTTTGAAAAATAATTTTCCGCCGTCGGCAAGTGGCTGAAAGATCCCAAACGGTCCTGCCCTGTTTGGTCCATGACGGTCCTGCAACCATGCAGCTACTTTTNTTTCTGCATAGGTGGTATACATAGCAATAAAGAATGATAAACCCACGATGCAGGCTATCATTATTGCTTTTCCCAAAATGAACCACAGGTCTATAACTAATAAATGCATGTTCATCTATAATTTGTTGTCAAACGTGAAAAGGGAAACGTCAAACAAATTGATCTGGTTTCACGTCTCACTTTTCACTATTCACCATTCACTTTTCTCCATTCACATTTTTAAACGTTTCACTTGTCGCCGGACCTTCGATCAAACTCAGGTCAATTGAAGGATCGTTGACATCACTGATGCTGTGTATATCCATCAGCAGTTTCGGATCTCTTCCTCCCATCACATCAGCGATCGTTTCCCTGGGTATTACTAATCCCGGGTATTTATTTTGGGCGATCACTGAATGACGGTTCACATTTGTCAATCCTTCGATCACCCAATCGCTGACTTTCTTTTTATGAAATCTGCAGTCGTTGCAGATCCAGCCGGGCTTGCCATCATAGCTTTGCACTTCACCCCATTGATCTTTTCTTGCAGTTACCCTTAACACTTCATCGCCACGCTGCCATAGTGTTACTTTACCGCAGCATTTTTCACAATCACGATGTGCATCCACCGGTTTGGTAAACCAAACACGGTTCTTAAACCGGAATGTTTTATCGGTCAATGCTCCAACCGGGCATACATCGATCATATTTCCGCTAAAGTCATTATCGATCGCTTTGGCGATATAAGTAGATATCTCTGAATGATCTCCCCTGTCCAATATACCATGCACCCTGTTATCAGTTAACTGGTCGGCTACATAGGTACAACGATAACAAAGAATGCATCTTGTCATGTGCAACTGGATATATGGGCCGATATCTTCTTTTTCAAATGTCCTTCTTTTGAATTCATAACGGGTTCCTTCCTTGCCATGATTATAACCAAGGTCCTGCAGGTCGCATTCGCCGGCTTGGTCGCAGATCGGGCAATCCAGCGGATGATTGATCAGTAAAAACTCAACCACACCGTTTCTCGCATCCGTTACTTTTTCACTGGTGATATTTTTCACCACCATGCCATCCATTACATTGGTGCGGCACGATGCAACCAACTTGGGCATGGGTCTTGGGTCGGCTGCAGAACCAGCAGCTACTTCCACCAAACAGGTACGGCATTTACCACCACTGCCCTGCAACTTGCTGTAATAACACATGGCAGGTGGTGTAACCTCGCCACCGATCTGCCGTGCAGCATTTAATATAGATGTACCCGGTGCCACTTCGATAGTTATATTATCGATCGTGACCTTAAAATTTGCAGGTGCTTCTTTTTTTATTTCGTCAGCCATTTATACTAATTCAAAAATCAAAATTAAAAATTAAAAAATCGCTTATTAAAATTTGAAAATTTGAAGATGAATTGATTTGAAAATGTTGCGTAATATTAATTTTCAAATCTTCAAATTGACTCATTTTCAAATCATGTTTTCAACGGCTCCGCATAACCAGCCAACCCATAATTTCTTCTCAAACAATCTTCAGGATTCTCAACATGCCATTCAAACTCATCCCTGAAATGCCGTATCGCTGCCGCCACCGGCCAAGCTGCCGCATCACCCAGGGGACAGATCGTATTGCCTTCGATCTTTCTTTGGATATCCCAAAGCAGATCAATATCACTCATCTTTCCTTTCCCTGTCTCGATGTTCCAAAGAATTTTTTCCATCCATCCTGTTCCTTCACGGCAAGGAGAACATTGTCCGCAACTTTCGTGTCTGTAAAATCTTGCGAGTGTAAACGTATGCCGGACCACGCACTGTTTATCATCCAGCACAATAAAACCTCCCGAACCCATCATGGAGCCGGATACAAAACCGCCATCGGCCAGGCTTTCATAGGTCATCATCCTTTTCTCCCCCTTCGCTGTCGTCAATAAAAGATTCGCCGGCAAAATGGGAACGGATGAACCGCCGGGAATACAGGCTTTCAATTTTCTTCCGTTGGCAATGCCGCCGCAAAATTCATCACTGTAAATAAATTCTTCAACTGAAATATTCATTTCAAGTTCATACACACCCTGGTTCTTAATATTGCCACAAGCAGAGATCAGTTTTGTACCGGTTGATTTACCGATTCCAATTTTTGCATACTCGCTTCCTCCGTCATTGATAATAGGAACAACAGCTGCAATGGTTTCCACATTATTAACAACCGTCGGGCAATCCCACAAACCTTTTACTGCCGGGAAAGGTGGTTTGATCCTGGGATTACCTCTTTTACCTTCCAATGATTCAAGCAAAGCTGTTTCCTCGCCGCAGATATACGCTCCTGCGCCGCGGTGAACATAGATCTCGCAATCAAAACCGCTTCCTAAAATATTTTTTCCAAGCCATCCGTTATTTTTTGCTTCCTGTATGGCCTGTTCAAGTATATCAACGATCCATGAAAACTCTCCACGGATATAAATGTAAGACCTGTTGCTTCCGATGGCATAAGAGGAAACAATGATCCCTTCGATCAGCAAATGCGGGATGAACTCCATTAAATACCGATCCTTAAAAGTTCCCGGTTCGCTTTCATCTGCATTCACCACCAGGTATCTTGGCACTCCTTCCGGTTTGGCAAGGAAACCCCATTTCATCCCGGTAGGGAACCCGGCGCCACCGCGTCCACGCAGTCCGCTTTTCTTTACTTCTTCGGTTATGGCATCCGGGGCCATTGTCTTCAATGCCTTCTCTACGCTACGATAACCACCTTCACGACGATACACATCATAGAGCCTGATGTTTTCAATGTGAACTTTGTCTAATAATAGTTTTCTACTCATATTGTTCTACTATCCTATACAGAAGGATTCATTATATTTTATTATTCATAATTATAAGTATCAATGGCTTTGTCTAATAGGCTGTCTCTTTTATCTTTCCTTTTTGCTTTTATATATTCTTCAACTAAACCGGATGCTTTTGGATTATCTGCCACCATTTCTGATAACAGTTTTAGAGTGAATTTCTGGGGTAGGCCATTATTCCCTTTCTGGATATAATGAATATCATATTCATCAGAATATGCTCTCCCCCTTGAATCAGTACCTGACTGCCTAAAATGCTGGTAATACAAATTTATTTTACCAACTTTTTTGCGCTGCATAAAATGTTTTATTCCCGGAACTTTCCTGTAATAAGCGCTGTCCATTTGAAAAACAACTATATCCTTAGCATCATATTTAGTATCATTTAAAGTGATTGTCCCTGCTTTATTTAATAGCCCCAGTCCCAGTTTGAATTTTTGCAAATCGCCTTTTATTATACTGCCATCTGTTAATTGAATAAAATCTCCTGTTCCAATTTCGCCGCCTTTGTTTTTGTCATAGTTAAACGAAAACAAATCTTTTGTATAAACACAACTAAAGAGTGACACAGTTAATATCACAAAGATGAAAGAACAGAAAAATCTCATTACATCTAATTTTTAAATTTTTTTATACCCTTTTCACAGCCTGCCTCGCAAACAACAACCATCTCTTTCCTTTCTTCACCCAAACCTCCAATACTTTTAAATGAAATGTATTGGTATTTCCATTCAACGTCACATTATAATCTCCCACAAATCTTGCATGTGCCAAGTTTCCGTTTATCACTATTTGTATGCTGTCTTCTTTAATACTATGATAATCGATATATCCTGTTTCCAGGTTTTTCATCATATCTGCTTTTGTTTCCACCCAGCCATTGCTGTGTCCGTAACTCAGCGCTTTATCTGTTTGCTGGTAGATCGAACCGGTATTCTTTGTTACCAGGGCCTGGTGAAATTCTTTCAGCGTTGTTGTCAGCTTCTCTTCATCAGTCTGCGCAACAACCAGCAAACTTGTAAAGAACAATACTATCGTAAAAAATAATTTCACTCTTATGGTTGTGGTTTGTCCATATTGACCATCCAGTTAAAACCGTACTTGTCAACCAACATCCCGAAACGATGTGCCCAGAATGTTTCCTGGGGCGGCATCAATACTTTGCCACCTTCGGCCAAACCGTTAAATGCTTTTTCAAGTTTTTCAACAGAATTATAATGCAGGGAAAGGCTCACTGTATTTCCTGCCTTCATTTCATATCCCGGGGGACCATCCGATGCCATGAAAGAGCCGGCTTCGCATTGGAATGTGGCGTGCATCAGCCGGTTCTTATATTCCTCGGGAGTTTTTGCTCCCATCGGCGAATCACCAAAACTCTGCTGAAACAAAATTTTTCCATCAAGCGCCTTGCAATAAAACTGGAGGGCTTCTGTCCCGTTTCCATCAAAGTTGAGGTATGGTGTTATTCCTTGCATATTATTCTTTTTTAAAAGTTATTAATTATTTACAGACTGGTTTCTTTTGCATTCTTCAATGATCGCATCCACTTTCTCTTTGGTCAAATGTTCCCGGTAATTTTTTCCCAGTTGCATCATCGGGGCATAACCACAGGCTCCCAGACATTCCACCGTTTTCAAAGTAAACATTCCGTCACTCGTTGTCTCACCAGGTTTGATACCTAACTTGTCATTAATGTATTTAATAATATCATCGCTTCCATTCAGCATACAGGGACCTGTCTGGCAAACTTCAAACATATACTTACCAACCGGCTTCAGGTTATACATACTGTAAAATGTAGCCACTTCGTACACTTCGATGGGTTCCATTTGTAATAAAGAAGCCACATAATCCATCGTCTCCGCACTCAGCCATCCCCCGAATTCTTTTTGTGCGAGATGCAGGACAGGCAATACGGCGCTTTTTTGTTTGCCTTCCGGATAAAAATTAATTATCCGTTGCACTTCTTTCAATGTATTGTCAGAAAAATTTGTCATTTCAATTTAAAAGTCAAAAATCAAAAATTAAAATTCAAAAAATTTAGTTCCGCTGTTTTACTTTTGGCTTTTTAATTTTTACTTTTTTACGAGTCCATTTCACCGGCGATCAAATTCAAACTGCTCATCGTGATGATCGCATCACTGAGCATTCCTCCTTTTGTCAGCTCCTCGAATGCCTGGTAATAAATAAAACAGGGCCTCCGGAAATGCAAACGATAGGGCGTCCGCCCGCCATCACTGATCAGGTAAAATCCTAACTCGCCATTTCCACCTTCCACCGACTGGTACACTTCACCCACAGGAATTTCTGTTTCTCCCATCACAATTTTAAAATGGTAGATCAAAGCTTCCATTTTGGTATATACATCTTTCTTTTCCGGTAAATAATATTCGGGAGCATCCGCATGGAACACTTCCGCTTCGGCGCCTTTGAATTCCTGCACTTTTTGATAAGCCTGTTCAATAATACTTAAGCTCTCCCACATTTCTCTTTCCCTCACTAACCAACGATCATAGTTATCACCGGTGGTCCCAACAGGTATATTAAATTGAAAATCTTCATAACTGCTGTAAGGCGTATGCACCCGCACATCATAATCTACTCCAGCCGCACGGAGATTAGGACCGCTAAAACCATAATTCAATGCCCGGTCTGCACTGATAGCGCCGGTACCTTTGGTTCTTTCCATGAAGATCCTGTTACGTTGGAACAGGTTCTCGAACTCTTTCAGCACTTTCGGATATTCCCTTAAGAATTTTTCTAATTTCTGAAAAGCAATATCATTGAAGTTTCTTTCAAACCCGCCAATACGTCCCATATTCGTTGTTAACCTTGCACCACAGACCTCTTCATATATTTCATAGATCAGTTCCCGGTATTGCATCACATATAAAAAACCGGTATAAGCCCCTGCATCCACACCTACAATGGAATTACAAATCAAATGATCAGAAATTCTTGCCAGCTCCATGATGATCACCCGGAGATAATCAACTCTCTTGGGCGTTTTTACTCCCAGCAACTTTTCACAGGTGATATGCCATCCCATATTATTAATGGGAGAAGAGCAATAGTTCATCCTGTCGGTCAGCGTGGTTATCTGGTAAAGCGGTCTTCGTTCAGCAATTTTTTCAAATGCCCGGTGGATATAACCGATCGTTTGCTCGGTGGAAACAATACGCTCGCCATCCAGTTCAAGGATATTCTGCATTACACCATGCGTGGCCGGGTGTGTGGGTCCCAGGTTCAGCGTCGTAGTTGTTTTCTCAATACTTCCTTCCGGTAATTTGATATGATGTTCTGACATAAAAAATTTTAAAATTTGAAGATGTGTTGATTTGAAAATGATAATGCGATTTCATCTTCAAATTTTCAAATCAACACATCATCACATCAACCTCTTCCAAACATCTCATCATCTTTATCCACTCTTGACTGATCTTCCAACGGGTATTCTTTCCGCATGGGGAAATAATCCATTTCCTCCACATTCAGTATGCGTTTCAAATTCGGATGTCCAATAAAATTCACCCCGTAGAAATCATAGGTTTCCCTTTCCATCCAGTTAGCTGCAGAAAATAATCCTGTAGCCGTATAAATATCAGGTTGATCAATATTGGTGAATACTTTAAAGCGGATGCGCACATTGTCTGTCAAATTGTGCAGGTGATAAACAATGGCCAGTTCTCTTCCCTTATCGACGGGATAATGCACGGCGCAGAGCGTTGTCAGGAAACGAAACTTCAGTTCTTCATCATCATATAAAAAATTAAGCACCTTCAGGTTCATTTCCTTCGGTGCTTCAAATGTGAACATACCGTAGGGCTCTTCGAAATTTGAAACCAGTTCGCCAAATTTTTCAGTCAAGCGTTGTTTAATTATGTCGCTAGTCAACCCCATTCTATTTTAGATTTTGGATTTTTGGTTTTAGATTTCTTTAATCCAAAATCCAAACCCGGCAATCAAAAATTTTTTTACTGTATTCCGTAACTATCCAATAAACCTTTATACTGCTCACCATTCCTTCTTCTCAAACTTTCTTTAGCCACCAGGTCCTGTATCCGTAACAATCCATCAATGATCGCTTCCGGTCTTGGCGGGCAGCCGGGCACATATACATCAACCGGTACTACCTGGTCAATTCCCTGTAAAACACTGTACGTATCAAATATGCCGCCACTGCTGGCACAGGCGCCCACAGCCATTACCCAACGCGGTTCTGCCATTTGCAAATAAACTTGTTTGACAACAGGTCCCATTTTTTTTGCAATGGTCCCCATCACCATTAACAGGTCACATTGTCTTGGTGAAAAACCAACTCTTTCACTTCCGAATCTTCCCAGGTCATAATGCGAACCCATGGTGGCCATGAATTCAATGCCGCAACAGGATGTAGCAAATGGTAAGGGCCAGATGGAATTTTTCCGGGCCAGGCCGATCACTTTACTTAATGAGGTAGCAAAAAAACCTTCACCCTGGTAACCCTCCGGCATTTCCCCAATGCTGATATCGTTCTCCAGCTTTTTATTGACCAGGTTATATGATACAGGACGAGACATAATTTTAATTTGAAAATGAATTGATTTGAAGATTTGAAAATGTTCGTAATAAACAACAATCTAATACACCCAAAGCCTTATTTTCAAATTGTTTCATCTTCAAATTTTCAAATTCTTTAATCTTCCCACTTCAACGCACCTTTCTTAATGATATATAAAAACCCGCAAAGGAAGAATCCAACAAACATTAATACAGCCCAAAAACCATTCCATCCCAAACCCCTGAAATTGACCGCATAGGGATAAAAAAATATTATTTCCACATCAAACAGGACAAATAAAATCGCCGTCAGAAAATATTTGATGGCCATAGGCTGGCGGGCATCACCATGACTTTCGATGCCACTGGTAAAACTCTGCAGCTTGTCAGATGTTTTTCTCCTGGGACCTAATAAATGAGTGACAGCTGTCAGGAAAACAACCAGTCCTACAGCAATAAAGACCTGTATCGCAACCGGCAAATAGGAGCCGGCGTCAGCACTGTTCAGGCTTGTTTGAAGTAAATGAATCATAGGTTTTTCCCGCTGAGCAAAAATAAGGCTGTGGCATGGAATTACCTTAACTAAAAATAGGGTGTCAACTGATCTTTATCAGCTTTTATGTATAATGAAAATCCCCCGCTATTTCAGCAAGGGACTTTCTCAGTAAAAGAAGAAAACAGAGTTCTTAATTCTTTACAATAGCTTTTGTCGTTTTTGTTTTGGGCTTAATAATAGCTGCGGGCTTGGGACTACCTGTCTTCGTATTTCCTTTGGCCGGCGGCTTGGTGGGTGTCATTTTCTTTATCTGGTCTATATAGCCCTGTATCGTAACTGCATTAGCTGTATCGCTATCATGCCATTTTTGAAAATAAGTCAAAGCCGAGTCTTTATTCTTTGCAGTATTGATATAATATCCCGCAAGAAATCTCACTGAGCTTATATATTGCTTTTTATATTTCGTAGTGTCCGTTAAACTAAAATCGTAAAGTTTAACCGCATCGGGCAGGGCTATGCTATCTCTTTTTACAGTGTCGACCAGCGAACTATTTTTAAAAGCCCAGTCATATCCAAACATCTGGTCGGCATACTTATCTCTCATGATAAGCGCTGCATCTCTTGATTTGGCGTAATTCTGGCTGAAATAATAAGCAACGGTCAGATCATAATAGTCATTGATGATCAGTTTGGGTTTTATCTCAATGATCTTTTCAATGATCAGTGCTTCTTTGTCACGCTGATTATGTTCTTTGAAAAAAGTCGCTCCTTTTTTAAGGAACCCAAGCTTGGCATCTACGGTAGTATCCAGGGCGATGCCTTCTATATAAGTATTATAAACTTCATCGGGGGTTCCGCCGGCTTTATCCAAAATAAGAGCCCTGACCTCATAATCAGAAAGGATCGGGTCAACTTTCTTTTGCATAAAGAGATCAGTATATTTCTTTGCATTCACATAATCCCCTTTATTGTAATAAGCATCTGCAAGCAGCCTGTATACCTTTGGCTTCGTGTCATTGCCCAGCGCTGCTACAACACTTTCTGCTTTTGTAACAGCACAGGCAAAATCTTTTCTTACCCAGCAAAGCTGTGCATACAGGTATTGATCCTGTATATCAGTTTCGGGCAATTTGCTGTCAATGTATTTTTTTAATTGGTCCTCGGCCAGCTGGTCTGCCCCCGGTTGAATGGTTATCCGGTAAAAATAATAGTAAAACAACTCGTAATAGGCCGCGGTGAATTTCGGATCTTTAGCCACAGCCTCATTTAGATATTGTAATACAAAATCCCAGTTTTTTTGTGATACAAATAATTGAGCTAACCGTAAACTGGCTACCGCAAAATTTGGATTTACCTGCAATGCTTTTAAATAAGTTTGATACGCCGGGCCTCCGCCTTCGCCGGGCTTTGCTTTCCGGTAAGCATTTCCCAATTGTAATAATGTTTCAGTATTCTTTGGATCTTTGGCAGCAGCATCTTCCAGCAGCCTTACAGCATAGTTAACATCACCTGTTTTGGAATCGTTGATAGCTCTGCCTATAGCTGTTTCAATACCGGGGTCGTCTCCCTTTTTACTGTTCCGGGTCATGGTAAGAGCCGTCTCAAAATGCTGGCGGGCCTCATTGGTTTTATTTTCCAACAGTTCTACATGACCCATGCCTACTTGTATCAACGGTGCTCCATTGGTTGTTTGCAAAGCTTTTTCGTATAACTGCCTGGCGGCAGCAATACGCGACGCCATTATTTCTTCGTTTTCCAGGTAGATCTGTCCCTGCCAGTAAATAGCATCAATATTATTGGGATTTACTGCCAGCAATTTTTGGAATACGTCATTGGCACTTTTGTATCGCTGGGCATACAGGTGGTTCATTCCCTCCTGGATGCTCTGTGCTTTCAGCCCTGTTATTAATAATAACCCTGCTGCTAAAAATGTGATGATTGTCTTCTTCATTTTACTCTTCTCTTTTACTGTTTGTAAATATAACTTATTTGTTTACTTTTTCAGTTTTATGGGCCTGATGCCGAAGTTTTTTAAAACCTGCGGTACCAGGTAAGCCCTTCTGAAAATCAATTGTCCAATCTCTCCGCTCATAAACCCCGCAAACCCAAATCCCAGTCCTTTGTAATTTTCCTTAAGTATATAAACCAAATCCCGTACCATAGGATAACTCAAAGTGTAAATATTTTGCTGGTAGGCTTTAACATATCCTATTCCGCTGTATTTACTCTCTATGGCCGCCACTCTTACTTTTTTCAAAAAACTTAATTGTTCATCATCTTCCGGGTTTCCTATCCAGCTAATGCCTATAAAACCAATCACATCAGGGTTTTTAGAGACATAATCGATCACCCCTTCGCTGCTGCGGGCAGCTACCGCTGATGAAGTAAGTGAATCACCGTGCAATACAGAGTCGATGATAAAACGTACTGTACTGGTTGCTTTTACTCCATCAAATACCGGGATTAAATTTTTCTTAAATCTCCCTTTAAGAATATTGGTTATATCCTGCATAGAAAATAAAGAATCCTGTGCAGCAGGATTCACAATAACGGCTACAGCATCCCGGGCAACGACCATACTTTGCGGTGATACACCGAGGGAATCAACCATAAGATCTTTTTCATCTGCATTATATCTTCTTGTGCCGATCACCATGCGGATGCTATCGACGCCAAAATCCTTAAAACATTCTGCTTCCGGTTTATAAAGAACATTGATCTTTGTTTTGGGATGATTGGATTCATATACCTGCACCAATTCTTCTATCACGGGTTTAAAGGATTCGTCGGCGCTGATAGTAATGGTTCCCCTGTAAGGAGTATCCGGTAATTCTTTTTCCTTCTCTTTATTGGATTTACATCCTGTTAATGATGCCAGCAGGCAAACCATGTAAAAAAAGAAACTGATATTTTTAATTCGCCGGCATCCGATCATCTGAAGTATTTTTTCTTATAGCCCCTGTAAATACGCCAGCCACCATATAACAAGCAGACTGCGCCGAAGATCTTATCGATATAATTAGGCGGAAAGGTTTCATTGATTGATAAATGAAATTTGCTCCTGAAGAAAAAAAACAAACCCAGGACCAAAATGATGATGCCCATGCCGTAATCCAGGAGGGATCTCATCATTGAAATTTGTTGCCGCTTTTTCTTTTCGTATTCTTCAATCATCAATCAGTGTTTTCAGGGGCAGCAAATTAGAGAAATTTTATTGTTCAACCCCGATAAATGTTACCGGTAACACATAGCTCACCGGAACATTGATGCCGTTCTGAAGAGCGGGTATCCACCGGGGCATTTTTTTGCATACCCTTACCACCTCATTATCAAACTCATTGCCTCCGCTGGTAATTATTTCAAAGGTATTAACGGCTCCGTCTTTATCTACTTTAAACCGGATATGAACTGTTTTCTTTTCACCATCTTCCAGTTCAGATGGAGTAGTAAGGTTTTTGGCCAAAAATCTTTTTAGTCCTTCGGATCCGCCAGGGAATTCCGGTTCTCTTTCATTGGGACGAAAATCAGGTTGTATTCCTGTTATCACTGTTTGATTTCCGGCTCCTGTTTCTTTGGGTTTTTCTTTTTCCTGGGGTATGCCGTCATCTTTTTTCCCATCCACCGTTTTATCAGATATCACTTTATCACCCAAACTTGTAACATCAGGCAATGCTTCCTTAACCTTATTATCGGGTATGATCTCAATTTTACTTACAAATTTTTCTGTGGCAATTTTTTCAACAGGCTTTTTGGCTTCTACTGGTCTTTCCGGTTCTTTTATTTTTTCTTTGGGTAAAATAACTTCTGAGATCTCTACAATTCGTTCCTGCTTGTTCAGCGGAGCAGAAGAAACATCCTTTTTGCCAAAAGCATTTATAAAAACAAACAGAAGAATTACGGACATGGCTGCTCCCATAGCTGCCAGGAGGCGATGATTGTAACCACGACGAATGGCATAAGCTCCGTAATCTTTATTACGTTTCTCGAAAATAATATCGAGAAGATCGGCCTGTAGAATTTCTTTGTTTGTCATGGTCGGTATGTTTGGTAATTAGATGCAATGACTGGCACAAATCCACAAGTTCATAGTTAATAGTTCATGGTTCATAGCATCGACCTGGCTATGAACAATGAACCATGAACCAGCATTAGTACCTTTACACTTATGAAAATTTTAATGGTTTGCCTTGGAAACATCTGTCGCAGCCCGCTGGCAGAAGGGATCTTGCAGGACAAAGCTTTTAAGGCAGGTTTAACATGGAGCATTGAAAGCGCCGGCACTAACAGTTACCATATTGGTGAACCTCCGCATCCGCTTTCTCAAAAAGTGGCCCGCATGAATGGTATAGATATCAGCAAACAAAGGGCAAGAAGATTCAGCGCTGAGGACCTTGAGGTTTATGATAAAATATATGCATTGTCAGAAGATGTAATTGAAGACATGAAAAGGATTGCCGGAAAAAAACCTGCCTTGCCGGCAGGCAGGTTTGAACATTCAAAAGTTGAGCTGCTGATGAATGAATTATATCCCGGGAAAAATATGGATGTTCCCGATCCCTGGTACGGACCCGAGCCGGGTTATCATGAAGTATTCAAACTGATTGAAAAATGCTGTGATAAGATCGTGGAGAAATATAGCATTACCGGTACGGTCTCCACTTAATTTATCTGACCGATATAACCTATTTGACTTATTTGACCAATTGAATATCTGCTGATCATCAAACCTTCGGTTTTTGTTCCTTCCACATCTATATTTCCTACCAGTAAATGAACAGCATTGATCTTATTTTCTGCATTTCTCTTAAAGGTTGCAGTGCCTCCGTAAGCCACTACCTCAAATACATCTCCTTCGGTCCTTTTCAACTCTGAACTCCCCAAAGTTGTACTACCTGTAAGCACATTGGAATCAAGTGTAACTATCATTTCTGTAAACATGCTGCCATCCGGGAATTTGTAAGTGCCGGTATATTGCTTCAAAGAATCGGTTTGTGCATTAACCGTCAAAAAAACTATCATCCCCAATAAAGAAAGAAATAAAGATTTCATGGTGCTGGTTTTTGTTTCTGAAACGTAAATCAATAAGGAAAGTTACAGTAAGAAAGAGATATTTACACCCTTTCATAAATGATGGCTGCCCCCTGCCCAACTCCAACACACATAGTGGCCAATCCCATCCTTGCTCCTCTTCTTTTCATTTCGTGTAATAAAGTAGTTGAAATGCGAACACCGCTGCATCCCAACGGATGTCCAATGGCAATGGCGCCCCCGTTCACATTTACTTTATTTATATCCAGTCCCAGGTCACGGATGCAGGCAATGGATTGTGAGGCGAAAGCTTCATTCAATTCTATCAGGTCAAGGGCATTGATCTTTAATCCTGCTCTTTCCAATGCTTTTTTTGTAGCCGGCACCGGGCCAATACCCATAATCGAAGGGTCAACACCTGCTACTGCCATTGAAATTATTTTTGCCATTGGTTTTAATCCATATTTCGCAACG
>JGI24806J26614_1000205_pt1 | contig 15172 bp, 12 predicted proteins | sample Kansoi200umMDA_FD_26614 | JGI IMG/M metagenome (IMG submission 26614)
GTCATTCCAAACATCATTCCAAACAAGTGTGCATAAGTGCATGTCTGGTTAATGTTTTAACAATTCGTTCTGTTACTTACTGTGAGTTATCTGTTTTATGATGATGTTGTTTGTTGATGCACTCTTCTTTGTTGTGAGCAGGTAGTACAATCATAACTTTTCTTAACATTGCATTTTAAAAAATCAAAACCAATGAAAAAGCTTTTCAGTACAAAGTATTCTGCAGGTGCTTTTACATTCGCTGTATTCGTCATGCGCCTGGCCTTTGGCGGATTAATAATTCCTCACGGATACAGTAAGTTGATAGATTTTGCTGAGAAGTCGCATACTTTTTCCGATCCACTTCATATCGGTCATGCTGCATCTCTCAGCCTGGTAATCTTTGCCGAATTCTTTTGCGGTATTTTAGTGGTGATAGGTTTGCTTACCCGTCTTGCCTGCATTCCGCTTATCATCAGCACGTCGGTAATAGTATTCTATGTAAACCATGGAAAGGTCTTTGGGCATAACGAAACTGCTGCATTGTTCCTTGCCGGGTTTATTGCAATCTTATTTACGGGGCCAGGAAAAATCAGTATAGATAAATTGATCGGAAAATAGAATTATTGATAATATTGGCGATCGGCACATTTAGAAACCTCTCTTATTTTGATTAATTTTACCCGATGGAAAATTTTCCTGCTCCTTTATCCGAAACAAATGAAGAACAACTTCACCCGGCCGAAAATATATTTATTTATCCTCCCAAATTTAAAAAACAGGAACAATCAACCAATATCTGGTTGCGCTCAATGATGAGCCTGGCTCTTTATCTCATATTGGGTTATTATATTTTTCCCAGCTATAAAATACTTTTATTAATCACGGCTATTGTCATGTTTCATGAGCTGGGACATTTTTTTGCCATGAAATATTTTCGCTACAGCGATCTTGGCATTTTTTTTATTCCGCTGCTCGGAGCTTATGTGTCGGGAAGCAAAAGAGAAGTGTCACAAAAACAATCAGCGATCATTCTCCTTGCAGGGCCATTGCCGGGTATCATGGTCGGTATTATTCTATACATGCTTGGTGAAAACAATTCTGAACTATCACTATTGGATATTTCCTTTTCAAGAATTGCGGTACTGATGATTCTTTTAAATCTTATCAATCTTTTTCCTGTTTATCCACTGGATGGCGGTCAATTGCTGAACCGTGTGTTTTTAGAAGAAGAAAGTATTCTAAGCAAGTTGTTTGTTTTGCTTTCCGCCGCTGTTATGTGCTGGCTTGCCTTTAAGCTTCCTTTTTACGCATTGCTTATTTTTCCTGCATTAATGCTGCTGCGTTTATTCAGCGATACAAAAATGAATACTGTTGAGAAAAAAATTGAAACAGAAGGTATTAATATTGATCAATCGTATGAAGAGCTTCCCGATGCTGATTACTGGAAGATCAGGAATATTTTGATTACGGAACACCCGGCCTTCAAAGATGTGGAACTTGCTCCACCTTATGAATACAGCAGTAAAGAGGAAAAAGTAATGACTGCTATTCAAGGTTTATTGCATCGCCACCTGATACAGGATGTTTCTGTTGCCGGAAAAATATTTATCCTGTTAATATGGATTGTAGCTATTATATCACCCTGGCTGCTAAAAATGGATATGTCCTTCTTTCATCGCTTCGGATTCTAAGGTTTGAGGTTTGATTAATGAGTCTTTCATTCACCATTCACTATTTAAGATTATCTAATACCTTATACATTTTAGTCACTAGCTCAGACGACCGGCCATTGTAGTTATTGACGATAAAAGAAAAGATATATTCATTCCCATCTTTAGAAGTTTGATAGCCACAAAAGGATTTTACGTCTCTTATCGTTCCACTTTTCATCTTCATATTATTGTATTCAGGCAACGCATTGTAAAAATATGGGAACCAGTCTTTGGTTTTGGCGTATTTCAATACTTCGACCTCTGAATGAGTAGTAACACGATTGAGTGGCGATAAACCAGAGCCATCACAAATATTCAATTCATGTTCATCAAGTCCTTTTTGTTTCCAGAAATCTTTTACAATGGCTACACCTGAATCAGTTGAACCGAATCCCTGTTTTTCATAAGAAAAAGTTTTTACTAATGCTTCGCCATAGAGATTAATGCTTTTTTTGAGAAACCAGTAGATGATAGAGTCGAGTGATGGGGAATAGTGTGTATTTATTATATGAAACTTATCATCGGGCTCAATACCCGAAGCAATAGTAGGACTAAATTTTTCCCTTGCCTCCACAGAAACATTTTTTGAATTAAGATACCAGGAAAACTCATTACATAAATTATCAATGGGCTCTGTTTGCGCTGCAGATATTTTAAAAGAAGACTCATTAATAGGTATCGTTCCTGATATTATGTCATTATAATAAACATAGGCATTGTCGCCGGAGCTTTTTGAGGCAGATTTAAGATCATTTACAAAATTCCATTTTGGCGATATTATATCCACTGGTTGGCCTACTTCATTAGATGAACGTAATAAGACGTCGTATTGATTTTCTTTCCAGTTCAGTATGTAAGCCCCGGCACCATAATAATTTCCAACATCCTCCCATATCCATCCGTCAGGTATTGATTTAACCGAAAATTTATTTGCAGTAAACCATACGGATCCATCAACCCGCTTGATACCAGTTTTTTTTACATCCTGCCACCATTTACTCATTAAAAAAGTATCTTTTGTGAGCCACCATCTCCAACTACCCAGCGTTGGATCACCGCTTCCTACGAAATATAAGTTTCCATTCAATACTCCTTTTTCCATTTTCCCATCATACCCTAATTCTGTTTTATACCTATAATCCTTTCCTAATAATTCAAAAGCCGTGGTAGCAGTAATTATCTTTTGCGTAGATGCCGGCGCCAAACCAACCTGTGAATTTTTATCAAATACAATCTTGCCTGTCTTTGCGTCAATTACATACAATGAACTAACAGCATGCCTGAGTTGTGAATCGGCTTCAAACTGCTGCAAGGCTTGTTGCAATTTTTGATTTATGTTTTGTCCAATGGAACAGGAGACAATTATGAGATTAGCAATAACAAATAATGTTTTTTTCATTTGAAAAACGAGTTTTGAATATTGAACATTTCTTATTCCAAATTTAGCCATCTCCTACCTTTGCTGCGAATTTGAAATTTATGAAAAGTGTTAATGCTTCAATTATTACAATTGGTGATGAACTTCTTATCGGCCAGACTATTGATACTAACAGTGCATTCATCGCACAGGAATTAAATAAAATTGGAATATGGGTAAAAAGAAAACTTGCTGTCGGCGATGCCTGGGATGATATATGGTATGCATTGGATGAAGAAAGCAAGAATTCAGAAATTATTATAATTACTGGCGGTCTTGGACCAACGGCAGACGATATCACCAAACCATTACTCTGTAAATATTTTGGAGGCAAGCTTGTAATCAATGAACAGGTATTGAAACATATTGAGTATTTGTTTGAACATGTTTTCAAACGACCGATGCCCTTACTTGAAAGAAATAAAAAACAGGCAGAAGTTCCGGATGTATGTACCGTGCTAATGAATGAGCGGGGAACGGCACCAGGTATGTGGTTTATGAAGAATAATGCTGTTTTCATTTCCTTACCCGGTGTGCCTTATGAAATGAAAGGATTAATGACAAAAGAAGTTATTCCACGATTACAACAGCATTTTACATTACCTGTTATTCTTCACCAAACTTTACTCACTGTTGGTGTTGGTGAATCAATACTGGCAGAAAAAATAAAAGACTGGGAAGAAAAATTGCCGCCGCACATGAAGCTGGCTTATCTGCCACATTTTGGTATGGTCAGGCTTCGCATTACTTCTATTGGTGATAATAAAAATGATTTGGAAAAAGAATTGGAAGAACAGTTTATACAGTTGAAAGGCTTAGTTAAGGAATGGATGGTAATTGATGAAGATATGACATTGCAACAGGCAATAGCTAAATTGCTGAAAGAAAGAAAACAAACTGTGGGCACAGCTGAAAGCTGCACCGGCGGCTATATTGCTCATCTCCTATCAAGAGATCCAGGATCATCAAGCAACTATAAAGGAAGCATAGTGTGCTATGATAATAAGGTGAAAGAAGATCTGCTGGGCGTATCGCAGGAAATACTTAATACCGTTGGCGCCGTAAGCGAAGAGACAGTAACACAAATGGTGAAAGGTGCATTACAACAGTTAAAACCAGATTATATAATAGCTACTTCCGGAATTATGGGGCCTGATGGCGGCAGTGAAAACAAACCTGTCGGCCTTGTATGGATAGCTGTTGGCAATAAAGAAAAAATTATTGCCAAACAATTTCAATTTAAATTCGAACGAAGCAGGAATATTGAACAAACTGCAATTGCTGCACTGGATATGCTGAGAAAATTTGTATTATCCCAATAACACAAAAAGAGATTTATCCTGAATCGTTACCTTTGACCGGTTAATAATGCTTGTCTTACCTGCTCATCTGTGTTACTGCAGTACAAGAGTGCGACGCAAGGGACGATGAGCTATATTCTATCGCTGGCTAACAAAAAATATTTATGGCTACAGTCGAATTAGTAATGCCAAAGTTGGGTGAAAGCATCATGGAAGCTACCATTTTGAAATGGCTGAAGCAACCGGGAGATTTTGTAAAGATGGATGAAACGGTTTTGGAAATTGCTACTGATAAAGTGGACAGCGAGGTGCCGAGTATCGCCGAAGGAGTGCTGGAAGAAATTCTCTATAACGTAAATGATGTGGTTCCGGTTGGTTCAGTGATTGCAAGAATAAAAACAAGTGCGAATGAAGATGCGAGAGACAAAGAACAAGAATCAAGAATCAAGGAACGAGAGATAAAATATAAGCCACAAGAAGAATATGCAGAAGCCGAAAGTATTTCACAAATCAGTGAAGCTTCAAGTTTCAAACCTCATCCTACCTCAGGCGGAACAAGCGGCAATGGCCGTTTTTATTCGCCGCTTGTATTAAACATTGCTGCAAGCGAAGGAATAAGTATGGCTGAGTTGGAAAAAATTCCGGGTACCGGCAATGAAGGAAGAGTCACTAAAAAAGATATTTTACAGTATGTGAGCAATAAAAAGGTTTCGGGTTACGGGTCTCGGGTTACGGGTCCGCAAGAAATATCAATGGTCAAAGAATCAATACGACCCGAAACTCAAAACTCGCAACTCGTAACCTACCAGGGAAATGTTGAGATCATCGAGATGGATCGCATGCGCAAGCTGATTGCTGAACATATGGTGAGAAGCAAGCATACCAGCCCGCATGTAACAAGTTTTACTGAAGCAGATGTAACCAACATAGTGATGTGGCGCAATAAAGTGAAAAAAGATTTTGAAAAAAGAGAGGGAACAAAGATCAGCTTTATGCCGTTGTTCATTGAAGCGATTGTAAGATGTATCAAAAGATTTCCTTTGATCAACTGCTCACTGGAAGGTGATAAGATCATTATAAAAAAAGACATCAATATCGGGATGGCTACTGCTTTACCCAGTGGCAACCTCATTGTTCCTGTAATTAAAAATGCTGACCAGTTAAATCTTGTCGGCTTAGCAAAACAAGTAAACAGTTTAGCAGACAATGCAAGGCATGGAAGACTGAGAGCAGATGATACACAAGGCGGCACATTTACTATAAGTAATGTAGGAAGCTTTGGTAGTCTGATGGGCACACCTATTATCAATCAACCGCAGGTTGCTATTCTTGCAGTGGGTGCCATTAAAAAACGTCCGGTAGTAATAGAAACTCCACATGGCGACAGTATTGCCATTCGTCACATGATGTATTTAAGCATGAGTTACGATCACCGCATCATAGATGGAAGTCTTGGGGCTACCTTTTTAACTGCAGTAGGCAATGAATTGGAAAATTTTAATGGAGAAAGGGAATTCTGATTGTATTATTCCGGGTTAGAAGGATAACCATATTTCTTTCTTATAAACCCATGTCTCTTTTTTCCTTTCACTATAAAAAGATTATCATATTCTGAATCTTTCAGATCGCCTGGCAATTTTTTTTCACTACAAAGCTTATTGACAATATCATCTACGGTATTGGAATGACCAATTATCAGCGCATTTCCTTTTATAGATTTAAGAAGAGTAACAAGTGAGTCTATATTACTGTAAAGTTCAGTTTTAATATTTTTTTGTTGACTTAGCGGTTCAGCTGTTGCTATGGTTCGAATTGTATTAGTTGAATAAATGTGTTTGATATGTTTATTCGAAAGTTCATCCCTTAATGCAAAAGATCGCACCTTTCCTGCTTCAGAAAGCGGTGGGTTATTCATCATCATGCTGGCGGAATCTTTTGTAAGGATTGTTTTCTCTGCATGACGAACAATATAGTAACGTGGAGTACTGCATGCTGTTATTATCAATATAAATAGTAAGGGTAAATACTTCATAGAAGGATTTTTTTAACAAGCTAAAGTTAAACTCCTTTTGAATTGTGCGATCTTTTTTTTAAATTGTAAGATAAAATTCGCCACTATGAAGTCATTATCCGAAACCTGGTTCGCCGAAGGCTATATTGATTTCGAACTAAAGAAATACACTTTACTCGCCTATTTACAGGAAGTAAATACCTGTTTTAAAGAACACAAACTTTATCCCCAGCTGGGTGATGTTATCTTTCATTACAATAATCTCGTAGCATTCCGGGAGAATAAAAAATTTCTGCAAGAGCATTTTCCAAAAAAACTTTCTGGCATCCAGATGGAAAAACTGCAATTGCTTTACGAACAAATAATAGAGGATGATGAACTAATGCAGGAACTGGAAGATATTATTCATTATTCGGCAGGAAAAATGAAGAGCATTATTCATAATGGCACCGAGATCTATGAGTTTGTGGAAGAAAAAATAAGCATAACGCCTGTTGGTATAATTCCGCTGGATATACAAGAGGGTTATTTCTTTTTAAGCAGCGGTGATATAAAAAGCACAAGAGTTTATCATTATCGCCTTTCCATTTTTGAAAAACATGATGAAAAATTCCGCAGTATCAAGACCTCATACATTGATATTTGGCAACGAAGCATTGCTCATACATACGAGCATATAAAATCGGACCTAATCCGCCACAGGAATGATCTGCCAAATCCTGCAGTTTATTCTATTGAAACGGTGCTGACAATACCTGTAAATGAAACATTGCTCCCTGTTGCAAAAAGAAGTTTGGTAAAATATATTTCAAGCCAGGCGGCCTAGACAAGTACGAAATACAAAGTATGAAGTACGAACTATACCACTTCAAATACTGAAATTTTTTCAATTTTTGTATCCCGTACTTTGTATTTCTAATTTCGTACTTATTCAATCTCCAGTCCCCAATCCTTTCCTTTCTTTACAGCAGGTACACCTTCAGTTATCCATTTAGCAGGTTTTTCTCCTTTTAATATCCAATCAAAAAATTGTTGCATGCGGATATGATAATCCAGCATATCCTGCCGCTGAGTTAATCCATGTCCCTGTCCATTATAATTGAACATCCAGATTTTTTTTCCTAGCCTGCGCATGGCAGTAAATAATTCAATGCCCTGGTACCAAGGAACAGCACCGTCGGCATCATTAGCCATTATAACAAGTGGTGTTGTTACTTTATTCAAATGAAACAATGGAGAATTGTCAATATAAAGTTGTGGCTTTTCCCAAAGTGTTGCACCAATACGGCTTTGTGTTTTTTCATATTGAAACTGTCGGTTCACGCCACTCTCCCATCTTATACCTCCATAGGCGCTGGTCATATTAGCCACCGGCGCACCAGCCCATGCGGCTTTAAATAATTTTGTCATAGTAATTATTTGCGCTACCTGGTAGCCTCCCCAGCTATGTCCCTGTATAGCCATGTTAGTACTATCAACAAATCCTTTTTTTACCAATGCTCTTGCACCACTCACTACATAATTGTAAGCATCTTTGCCCGGATGACCAGTGCCATAATGAATATCCGGAAGAAAAATAATATAGCCACGGCTGACAAAGAATGGAATATTGATAGCACTACGAATAGGCGCCGGCGCATGATAAGTATTCAGGTTATCACTCAGCGTTTCATAGAAATAACAGATCAGCGGGTATTTTTTCTTTGGATCAAAATCCTCAGGCTTATATACAATCCCTATTGCTTCTTTTCCATCGTAAGCTTTCCATTTAAAGAGTTCGGCTGTTCCCCAGTTGTAATTTGATTGTTGAGGATTGATGGAGGAGAGTTTTGATTCTTCAGCAATGACAAAATGATGTTGAGTAGGATCTTCTAAACCGCTGCTATTGGAAGAATAAAGAGTAAAATATAAATCCGGAGAGTTAATAAAATTCTCTTTGGTATAAATAATTTCGTTGTTATTACCTATTTCTTTTCTCGAAATTGATGATGAAATGGAAAAGTTCTTATCATGGAATCTAATATCGGCATAATATTTTCCATAAACACCGATAAAAGCTAGCCCTGATTCTTTTGTTATATCATTAAATTTTCTAAAAAAAGGTCCATCGGTGTATTTAAAAAATCTTTTTTCAGGATCATTTACAAAAAGTCGAAAGGAAGTCTTTTCTTTTCTTCCGATATTTTGAGAAATATTTAATGGTTCTTTTACTTCATTAAGGTTTAATCGCCAAATATCGTATCGATCATACACATACACGGCCGAATCTCCTTCGTGCCATCCCATCACTCCATATGGTCCGGGGTCCTCGGGCACTTCATTTTCTTCATTCCATAATGGCCATTTAATTTTTGAAGTAATATTTCTTGTTGTCGTTCCATCCCATGCAAAATAATTTTTGGCCTTGCGGTCATACCATAAAATATACTTACCGGTTGACGAAGGATATACCTGTCCGAATAAGTTTTCTTTTACTAACTTTTTATCTCCGGTTTTTATATCAATAGCATAAATATCTTTTTTGGTAGAGCCGGTCCATTGACTTTCGATACGCTTACCAAAATCTGTTACACCAATAAAAGTATCTCCATCTCCTTCATTGGTTTGTATAACCTGGGGAATTTCTTTGCTGCCTAATTGTTTTACTGTGCTGTCATTAAAATCATATACCGCTAAAAAATTTTCTTTCAGATCATTTTGCAAGCGGGCAGGAAAAGTTTGTACGGTTTGCAGGTAATCATCATTATAATGCCAGATGTCAACTTTGGGATGCTCAAATTCTACCAGCGTTGTATCTTTTGGAGGTTGTATCGGCGCTGTACCAAAGAATAATCGTTTACCACTTTTACTGAAACTCACTGTACCATTTTCACTGACAGTCATCCCGGTCTTAATACCTGGTGAATTTTTATCAACCAGCAATGAGGCGCTGTCCATTCCTACTTTATAATACCATAGTTTATAAAATTTCTGCAACTCTTTAGGTTTCGCATCCCTTTCAGCTGTATAAGCTACCTGTAAGCCATCATCTGTCATGGCGAAGTTTTTGAAATCATTCCCTCCCCTGCTCAATGTGTCAGCAAATCTTTTTTGTAAATCATATAGCAAAACAATTGTCCTGCTCAATGAATCTTTGGGCTTTGGAGATATTTCAATTAATAATTTTTGACCTGTCTTATTGAAATAAAATTCAAGTACATTCGCAAAAATTTTTTCTTCACCTGTCTGCAGTTTTCTAAGTATAAGATTAGTTCCCGTTTCAGTTGATGCGGTAGTTTCATCACCTTCAGCATCTTCATTTAAAGTTATTTCATCGTCCTTGTTGCTGGGTTCCTCCTTCTTTGGCCTGGATTGTATGATGGCTTTCAGCGAATCAATAATACGGGTCAGGCTGTCCGTAATCCTTTTATCATTCGTTGCATTTTTGGATTTTGCCGGCTGCTCAATTTCTTTTTCCAAATGATATGCTACCCAGCCATATCCTTTTTGCGGTGTTTTATAGTTTTTTACTCTTGATGTTTTCCAAATATCTTCTTTGCCAAATTCTACAATGGCTAGTGAATCTTTAGGAAAATCATCCGTTTTTTTCTTTTTGATCTTTGCGTCCCTGGTATCTTTAAAAAGTGGTTTTATTTTAAAAACAACATAGCGGCTGTCTTCGGTAATAACAGCATTATATCCCCGTGGTATTGATTTTTTATATTTCGCATCGGATGATTGAATGACCAGTTCGTTATCACCTTCCTGCGGATCTATAGTGTATACTACCCATTTGCCATCATTGCTTATCATTTTTTCTCCAATGCGTTGCCAACTGTCATATACAGTATGATCGAGAGGTTTTTTTTGGGAAAAGGAATTGCAACATATAATTAGTAACAGTAACCAAGCTATGAATTGTTTCATCAGAGGTGTTTTTATTTATCTAAAGTTAAGGTCTATTTGAAAAAGGAATCAATGCTTTTCGGCTACAACCAGTCCATACTTCCAAAGTCCTTTCTTCATACCCTGGTATTGAAACTTGCAGGCTCGTATATTTTTTTTCTGCATTTCTGTTGCCCGGTTGGAAAAGCTAAGTTTCTTCCACGCTAAATATAAATTAGCTAAAAAGTAAAAGCGATAGAGTCGTTGAGAGGAATGCCTAGTATATGCTGAAATATCCCGGTATTTAATATTTATAAATCCAGCCTGCTGCATAAACTGCTGAAACCGATCAGGAGATTCAAGATAGTTTACCTGCCATCCATCGAGCCATTGCCGGATAGCAGGATGATCATTATTTTCAAACCTGGTTACAAATCCATCAGCTACCACTAATCGTCCACCGGGTTTTAATAAACGAAACGCTTCTTTAATAAACTGCTGCTTATTATCAGCATAACAAATACTTTCGCAAGCCCACACAACATCAAAATTTTCATCAGGAAAAGTAGTGGCAGCATAATCCATTATTTTGAAATCAACTCTTTCTTTCACTCCTTTTTGTTTTGCATTTGCAAAAGCCTGCGATACCTGTCTTTCGCTTAATGTAATGCCTGTTATTTTGCAGTTCACCTTCGATGCAATAAAAATACTGCTGCCGCCAACACCACAACCTGCATCCAGCACTTTATCACCTGCCTTAATGTTTGCGGCTTCCATCATTACTTCATTCATCCGTAATAATGATTGGGAAAATGATTTTACCTTTTCATCCCAATACCCATAATGAATAGCAAGGCTGTTATTAAGATCCCATGAATCCTTATATGCATTCTCTGTAGCATTATAATATTCTTCTATTTTTTTATGGTATTCTGTCTTTTGCATCCACCGGTAATCGTTTTTCTTCTTTCAGCAATAAAATAATATGAATGATCAATGCTGCAGCAATAAAAGCAAACCCAATATAAAACCATTTGCTTAGGTACTGGTTTTCTTTATAAATAACAAATGCGAGAATAATACCGTAAACAGGCTCAAGGTTAAAAGTTAGATTGACCGTAAACGCTGATAATTTCTTTAATGAATTAACCGAAAACTGGAAAGCAAGAACAGAACAGAACCAGGATAATACCAGCAGCCACATCCAGTCTTCCAGGCTGGGAAAGATATAGCTTGTCGGAAACCGCAGCATATAAAATGGCATAAGAACAGACAATGTAATTAATCCCCCCGTGAGCTGCCAGGTAAGCAAAGTTTCTGAATTTATTCTTTGCACAAATTGCCTGATAAAGATCATAACAAAAGCCAGGATTATTGCGGCTAATATTCCGAGTATGATTCCTATTTTATACCTCGGATCGAAATGAAAAATGATATATATGCCAGCAATGACAAGCAATCCAAGGAAAACATCCGCCCATTTAATCTTTATACGGAGAATGACGGGCTCCAGCATTGCCGTAAAAAAACCAACAGATGAAAAACAAACCAGCGCCACTGAAACATTAGCATACTTAATAGATCCATAAAAAGCAACCCAATGTATAGCGGCTAAGAAACCAATACCGCTAAGTTTTATTACATCTTTAACCGATACCTTCTGTAATTTCTTAGTGAGGCCAAATACGATCCACATTGTAAGAGAAGTAATAAATAATCGGTACCATACCAGCAAGCCTTCATTAAGACTTATCAGTTTACCTAATATGCCGGTAAAGCCTGCAAGAAAAACGGCTATATGCAGTTGGAAAAAAGCTTTTTTCATTAAATGAAGTGCAAACCTAATGCAAAAGGAAATTACTTTGTTTGCGCCAGCACTTCATTCTGCTGTACCGTGTTGACAGGAGAGGTTTCTATTTCTGTATTCTTTACTCTTTTGCGATAATTGGTAAACCAGCTATGCCATCTTAATTTAAGTACGCCAAGAATACCTTCTTTCACAATGCCCTTATTCATTTTGGAGATACCAAAAATTCTATCCTGGAAGATAATGGGCACTTCCTTGATTTTAAATCCAAGTTTCCATGCAGCAAATTTCATTTCTATCTGGAAAGCATATCCTACAAAAACAATTTTATCGAGGTTAATTGCTTCAAGCACTTCTTTTTTATAACACATAAATCCGGCTGTCGGATCTTTCACCGGCATAAATGTTATCATTCTTGTATATAAAGAAGCTCCCTTAGACAAAGCAATCCGGTCCCGTGGCCAGTTTTTTACTCCGCCGCCTTTTACATATCGTGAGCCGATAGCCAGGTCTGCGCCATCATATTTGCAGGCATTGTATAAACGGGGAAGATCATTAGGATTGTGAGAAAAATCAGCATCCATTTCAAATATATAATGATAATTTTTTGCAATGGCCCATTTAAATCCATGGATATAAGCTGTGCCTAATCCGAGTTTATCCTTTCTTTCTTCAATGAATAATTGGCCGGGAAATTTTTGTTGTAATTCTTTTACTATTTGTGCCGTACCATCCGGTGATCCATCGTCAATCACCAGCACATGAAAATCTTCGTGAAGATTAAATATGGCATCAAGAATATTGCTGATATTCTCTTTCTCATTATAAGTTGGTATGACGACTAACTTCTCCACACGACTAAATGTAGACTTACGAATTTACGATAATCAGTTAAAGATTGCTTGTTAAAAGTTTTCTCTTGTTAATTGAATCAGCTTTTTTTCAGCATTGCACGGGTATAAATCTCAGTAAGTTTTTGCTTGGTATGTTGGGGAAAATCACCTTTCATCATCCAGTCATAATATTGGGGTTCACTTTTTAATACCTCAGCAACCGAACGTCCTTTATATTTACCAAAATTGAATATCTCAATTCCATTATCCATCGTAAATCTGCGGGCAAAATCTACTATTATTTCTTCGCCGATGACTTTGAATATTGAATCAAGCGTATTGCCAAGATCAGGATAGCGTTGGATCTGTGCAATAAGTATTTCATGTGTGGCAGACGCATCGGCTTCGGCGCCATGAGCTCCATCAAGAATTTTGTTGCAATAAAATTTGTATGCAGCGCTAAGCGTACGCTGTTCCATTTTATGAAAGATGTTTTGTACATCTACCAGCTTTCTTCCTTTCATATCAAAATCTACCTGGGTACGAATAAATTCTTCAACCAACATTGGAATATCGAGGCGATTTGAATTGTAGCCGGCAAGATCGCATCCATCGAGCATCTGTTTTAATTCATGCGCTACTTGCCTGAAAGTAGGCGCATCCTTTACCATTTCATTAGTAATGCCGTGCAAATCGGTGCAGATTTTTGGTATCGGCGTTTCCGGATTAATGAGTTTTCGTTTTATGCTTTTCGTACCGTCCGGCAAAATTTTAACGATAGCTATTTCAACGATACGGTCTGTGGCGGGATTAGTGCCCGTAGTTTCCAAATCAATAAAAGCGAGGGGTTTTTTCAGCTGCAGCATCAGATCAGTAATTTCTCTTAGTTTTTGAATTTTGAGCGGTAAAGTTAACTATTTGCTGTTCTAATAACAATGAAATTTACCAGCGTAAAAGAATGTAAATGAATGGAACCAGCTTTATTTATACTGCCCGAAAAATACCGCAACCTTATATCTTTGTACCGGTAAAATATTTTGTTGATTCAGACGTTAAACAAGCAAATATTTCCAGATGAAAAACAAATTTCTTGCCGCATTGATGCTCATTCTTACAACAGTTATGATTACGTCATGCTATTCATCACGCAAAAGCGGCTGTCCTGCTAATCCCCAGTCAGGTTACAGATTTAAAGGATAATTTCCGGGTATCACTGTCACATAGTAAAGGAAACCAGGTTATACACGTTGCATTCTTCTCCTGAATAATCCCCTGTTTCTTTTTCTTGCTGCTTCTTCGCTTTTCTTTAATGAGAGATAAACGGAGTACAATTCTACTTCCTGCTGCTTACCTTTTAACTGAAATGAACCCATTGAATCTACTTTAAGATACTTGGGCATGTTTACCTTTTCCATTATAAAATCAGAAATAAGAAATTCAGCATTCAGGTCATGACACTTGCTAAGCATTCGTGCAGTAGTATTTAAAACATCGCCGTGATAAGCTATTTCTGATTTATACTTTCCTACTTCTGACACAACTATATTGCCGCCATGAAGAGCAGCTTTAAATTCGGGAACACGGCCATATCTTTTTAAGTATTGATCCTGGTATCGCCGTATTTGTTTTTGAATGGCAAAAAAACAGCGAACGCATACATCAAATTTTACCCCCCTTTTTAAAGACCATGTTACTACTACCTCATCGCCTACATATTGATATACTCTGCCAAAGTATCGGGCAATGGGTTCGCTGATATCATAATAATAATCCTGCAAAAAATGACTGAACTCCAGTTCACCCATTTCTTCCGCTATCTCCGTGGAATTATTTAAATCGATAAAAAGAAAGAGGCGGTCTTCCTGTTTTACCTGGTGGTATTTGCCGAAAACAATATTAAAAATTGCATCTTTTCCAAGTTTACGATGCAGCTCATCCATAAAATTTGAAACAAGAGAAATACAGAGGGCAATTCCTAAAAACTCAAAGATCTTTCTTGTAGCAAAAAAATCATACAGACTATGGGGAAAAATGGTTTCATCCGTATTAATTTTTAACCATTTTACTATGACCATAATACAAAAGAACAATACAATAAACCATGATGTAACCCTGAATGTGCGGTATAACAAGTAAAACCAAAATTGTGTGCGGCGGTGTTTGCGTCTAAACTCTGTTGATTGTGTTTCAAAGAAAGCTATGGCAACACCTATCGGGATACTTATTATTAATGAGGTGGATAAAG
>JGI24806J26614_1000206_pt1 | contig 15168 bp, 12 predicted proteins | sample Kansoi200umMDA_FD_26614 | JGI IMG/M metagenome (IMG submission 26614)
AAAAAATAGAAAGGAACGAGGAAAAGCAAGTGGCATATGCAGTTAAGCCGGTGACAAGAGGGGAGTATGTTTTTGGAAATATCAATGTGTTTGTAAAAGGTCCTTTGCAACTGGCGAGAAGGAAATTTATTTTCCCGGCGGCGCAGAAGGTCAAAGTTTATCCCTCATACGTTCAAATGCGACGATACCAACTGCTGGCTGTAACTAATCGGCTGCAGGAAGCAGGCGTAAAGCGAGTCAGGAAACTGGGTCATAGTATGGAGTTTGAGCAAATAAAGGAATACGTGCGTGGTGATGATTACCGCACAATTAATTGGAAAGCTACTGCTCGTAGTAAGAGTGATTTGATGGTAAACACTTTTACTGATGAGCGCAGCCAGCAGATATATTGCGTGGTCAATAAGGGACGGACGATGAAAATGCCTTTTGAGGGAATGACTTTGCTGGATTATGCGATCAATGCATCTCTGGTGCTAAGCAACGTGGCTTTGATGAAGCAGGATAAAGCCGGTATCATCACATTTGCTGAAGGCCTGGACGCATTTCTTCCCGCAGATAAAAAGCCAACCCAAATGAACCTGATCCTGGAAACGCTGTATAGACAGAACACCAGGTTTCTGGAGGCGGATTTTGAAAAGTTGTATTCCATCATTCGTAATAGAATTACTCACCGCAGCCTGCTTGTTTTATTTACAAACTTTGAATCAATGGACAGCCTTCAGAGGGAAATGGCGTCTTTGAAGCTGATCGCGCAATACCACCTATTGCTTGTTGTTTTTTTTGAAAACACAGAATTAAAACAACTGATTGAAAAACCTGTGACCAGTATTGAAGAAATTTATATAAAGACCATTGCAGAAAAATTCGCTTTTGAAAAGCGCCTAATGGTGAGGGAACTTCGTAAGAATGGCATCCTCTCCATCCTCAGCGCTCCACAAGATCTTACAATCAACACTATCAACAAATACCTTGAGTTAAAGAATAAGCTTTCGATATGAGTTTCGAGTTTCGTGTTCCAGGTTTCTTAACTCGGAACTCTAAACCCTAAACTCGAAACTTCTTTTTAGTTTAGTTTTGTGCCAATGCATTCGAAAAATTTCGCGGAAGGACAGGTTCTTTTAATTAACAAACCTCTTCATTGGACATCTTTTGACGCTGTTAGAAAGATTAGAAATCTAATCAAAATAAAGAAAGTAGGGCATGCCGGTACTCTCGATCCTCTTGCTACAGGGTTGTTGATTATTTGTACCGGGAAATTCACAAAAAGAATCAATGAATACATGGCCCAGGAAAAAGAATATACCGGTGAGTTTACACTTGGTGCTACCACGCCAACTTACGATCTTGAAAGCGAACCAACTAATTTCAAATCGTTAGAAAACGTTTCCGAAGCTTCAATTCGTGATGCGACAAATAGATTCACTGGCGAAATTTTCCAGACTCCTCCTATTCATTCTGCCATCAAGGTGAAAGGAAAACGTGTGTATGAACTGGCACGACAAGGAAAAGAAGTTACCCTGGAACCAAGAAAAGTTTTTATAAAAGACTTTGAAATCACTTTTATTAAAGGGGCTAACGTTGAGTTTCGTGTTGTCTGCAGTACGGGCACCTATATCCGAAGCCTTGCGAACGACTTTGGCGAAGCGCTTGGATGTGGCGCTTATCTAAGCAGGCTTTGCAGAACCCGGATAGGAGAGTTCAAAGTTGAGGATGCTATGTCAATTGAAGAATTTGAAAAATCTTTGTCAAATGATAAATGAAAGATGTTAGAACGGATAAGTTACTGCGAACTGTAGGTTGCCTCTCCACTTCGGAAACCATTTGTATTGAAACTCGAAGTCGTCCGGTTCGGGTGCCGGGTCGCGTGCCATCAATGCATAATCAAGTCTTATGAGGAAGAAGCCGAGATCGACACGTATGCCAGTGCCCACGTCGACAGCCAGGTCTCGAAGAAAATGACTAAAACGGAAGTTGCCGTCCGGGAACGTAGGATTATCCCGCAAGAACCACACGTTGCCGATATCAGCAAAAAGCGCACTGTGCACATTGAATCCGAAAAGATTTGCAAGGAAATAGCGGTATTCGAGATTCGTTTCAAACTGGATATCACCAAAGCGATCTGGAAACTCAGCGATGAATTTTACAGTTGATCCCGGCCCAAGTCGTCGCAGCCTCCATCCCCGCATGCTGTTAGGACCTCCAGCACCGTAGGCTTTATAGAAAGGCAAATACCGACTTCGGACACCACCAGTATCATCAATAAATTCAAATGGAATACCCACGCCAACGAAGAATCTTGTGACAAATTCACTGTTTCTGAATTTTGGCTTATAACTCAACTTGAGTTCCAGGTCGGGTTTTACGTAACGGTACAGATTCTTCCTGATAAACTCGTTATTCTTCATCACCGCAAACGTTAGCAGTCCCGATTCTTCCCAATTCAGTTTGCCAGTGATGATGCGACGATTGCGAATAAAGTTCTTTGTGACACTTAGAATAGACGAGATGATCAATCCGTCGTTGAAGACATTTCTTAAACCCGGGTTGATCTTGAAGATATCCTGCAAACTGTCTTTCGCATCCAGCAAAGAATATTCTATGTTAGGAAACTTGAAAGCGAACAACCAACTACGATAAGGCACAAGCCATGCGTATGACGTGTTGAAGGTACTCAGGTTATACAACCGGGTTCTTTGCGTCAACGCCAGGTTGAAGGCAAGGACTGTTGTCGCTTCTTTCAATCGCGATTTCCATTTTTTTCCAAGCCAACTTGGTCGCGGCACAAAACGAGGGAAAAAAATGTTGTAACCAAGACCGATCTGCCGCGCATTCACCAGGTGATTTAGCGCGCCAATATCCAATTCCGTTCCGTAGCGGATCGCGATATTTTCCTGGTCTGCCGATTTTGCAAAATTTCTATTCTGTAAACTGAAGTTCACTCCGATACCAAAAAGGTTACCCTGGTTATAGGTGTTTGTATTTTTACTTCCTTCCAAACTTGCCGCCGCAAGATATTTTCTCGCGGGGATCAATCTTATTTCAAAGTCGACAGTATCGGTACCTGGACGTGGTTGTGGAATGACACTCACAAGCCGCCATGAGATTAGCGTGTTGAACATGCTTACTGTCTTCAGGTAATTATTCTGACTATAAACATCGCCCCGCTCCATGTATACGTACTGCGGAAATATTTTTGGCCGGAAAAGATAATTGCTGTACGCCACGAAGAAACTTTTATCAAGCTGTACCGTATCGCGTTTAACCGTTGTGTCCGGACCAAAGTCCGGGATGATAAAAATTTTGCCCACGTAGTATTTCACGAGGTTGGCACTATCATACCCTGGCTTCAATCTAACTTCCAGCGTTGCTGTTGGATGTTCGCGGCGATAGGCAAGCTTCGCCAACAGTTCCATTTGCTCCTGGAGGTCAATGGTTGGTTTTAATAGCGAAACGTCCAACGTATCCCAAACGCCGATCAGTCCCTCCCGCGTAAATCGGAAGTAGCCATTATTCCTGAAGAGTGTCACCAGCCGGTCGAGATCCTGCGCAATAGTATCCTGTGAAAACGTGCTTCCTTTATGCAAAAGTGATTGTCCACCGGTACTATCTGTGAGTCGTTGCAACGGTTGACTTATGCCGGCTGTGGCAGAATCCTTTTTGAATTCTTTGGCAGTGTCAACTGCAATTTTCTGCAGTTCCGGCAACTCCAGGTTATACCAGACAGAGTCAAGGATAGTGACCGGCCCGGGTTTAACGTTGAAGTTGATAATCGTGCGATATTGGTCTCCTTTTATCCTTAGCAACGTATCGTAGGTAACTGAATCGGAAAAGTATCCGGAAGTATGCAAGAGAGCCCGCATAAAGCGGATCGACTGGTTGACATAAAAAGTATCATACACGGCCGGCTTCCGAATAGTTTGCCAGATAAGTTTTTGCTTGGGCTTTGGATTCACACTGTCCTCAAGCTGGCGGCTTAACTTGGACGTAAGAATTGTCTTTTGCTCTTTTGATAAGTTCCCTATTAACTTGATATTTGTTTTGTAAACGAACGGTTTGTTTTTAGGGTATTTCCTCACAAAGGTGGGCAGTGAGTACCTTGTATCTGAAGTTTTACAGGAAACAAGCAAGAGAAGAGCAAAAACCGCAATAATTATTTTCGAAAAATTAGACAAAAGACAGGGCTTTGGGTGTAATTTAAATCGGCCGATAACTCGTTATGATCTCAAAATCGCAGCTCAAATATATCCAAAGTTTAGGCCAGAAAAAACATCGGGATGAAGCAGGTGTTTTCATTGCAGAAGGCCCTAAGCTCGTAACAGAATTATTGCAGGGCGCAAACGTTGAGGTTCTTAACGTCTACGGACTGGAAGAGTGGATTGAACCTCATCGCAAGTCACTGGGTAGCACCAATAGCGAAATCATTACTGAGACCGAGTTGGAGAGGATGTCCCAACTTTCAACACCTAACCAGGTGATCGCTGTTGTTAAAAAAATTGAAGTAAAAAACCTTGTAGCAGATAACCGGGTATCATTAGTTCTCAATACGATCCAGGATCCTGGTAATCTGGGGACGATTATCCGTACATCAGACTGGTTTGGAGTAACACAGGTAATTTGCAGTTCGGATTGCGCTGACATCTACAGTCCGAAAGTGGTGCAAAGCACAATGGGAAGTATCTCACGCGTGAGGGTTCTATATACTGATCTTGCTGAGTGGTTGTCGCAACAAAAACCAATACCAGTTTACGCTACGGTGCTCGATGGAGACGATGTGTCCGCTCTCGAAAGAATTCAACAAGGATTAATCATTATTGGTAACGAATCAAGAGGAATTGATGATAACGTACTGCGTTTCGCCACCAATCGAATCACGATCAAACAAAGGGGAGAAGCAGAGTCGTTGAATGCAGCGGTTGCTACGGGTATTGTCCTCTCGCATCTGGTCTGAGACGTTCAAATCGTTCAAGAGGTTCAAGAGGTTCAAGTCGTTCAAGAGGTTCAAGTCGTTCAAGAGGTTCAAGTCGTTCAAGAGGTTATGAAACCTCTTGAACCATTTGAACGATTTGAACGACTTGAACCTCTTGAACGACTTGAACCTCTTGAACCTCTTGAACGACTTGAACGTCTCACCTAAACTGAATCGCTCTCACGGGTCTAACCTTCTTCACAATTACAGATGGGATCATTAACACGAGGAAACAAATGATCAGCGTTCCCGCAATGATAGCGCCGACCTCCCACCAATTAATATCCACTGCTGCCTCACTCATATAATAGGCTTCTTCATTTAACTTAATGAATCCCGTGGTTTGTTGGAGCCAGCAAATTCCTAATCCAAAGGCAACACCCAGGATTATTCCGAATGTTGTAATGATGATGGAATATTGAAGAAAGATTTTTTGAACTGTCCAGTCACTGGCACCAACGGCTTTCAGGACGCCGATCATGCGAATCCTTTCGAGAAGCAAAATGATAAGGCAGGTGATAAGATTCACCACTGCTACGAAAATCATAATTCCAATCAGCACATTCCTCGTGACATTTTGCATATTCAGCCAATCAAAAATGTTAGGATAAATCCTTCTTATGCTTTTTGTATCCCAGGTAGAGGGAAACGCATCGATGTAATAAAGTTCATTGGCTACGTCGTCCATGGCTCTATAATCTTTCAAAAAGATTTCATAGCCACCAATTTCATCCTGATCCCACCTGTTCAAACGCTGAATAAGTTTTAGATCTCCAATGGCAAACTGTTTGTCGTACTCTTCGATTCCCGTTTTATAAATTCCAACGATTGTCAATTTATCGCGCCTGAAAATGCTTGCCTCGTCGTCTTCCGAAGTAGTATCAGTTCTCCGCAGGAATCCGACCATAATTCGGTCATCCAGTTTTAAGCCTAACTGAGCGGCCGTGTAGGATGAAACGATAATTTCCCTGCTGTAAGTTGAGTCGTTGTAATGAATCCACCTGCCTTGTTTCAGAAATCGTTTCATGTGAGCGGTGTCATAGGTTTGGTCAAACCCTTTCATGAGCACACTTTCCATCTCGTCCTTCGTTTTTAAGACAGCATACTTTGTGGCGAAAGGATGAATACTAACTACCTCGCGGTTTTGCTTAATGGCGTTGACTACAGTATCATTTTTCCTGATCTGTTCTTCTTCGGCAATAGATGTTCTTGCTGCTTGTTTTGTCTGAACGCGGATATGTCCCCAAAAGCTAAAAACCTTTTGGCTAACAGTTTGCTGAAATCCGTTGGTGAAGGCAAGGGTAACGATCATCACAGCCACGCTAATAATGGTGGCCGCTATGGAAAGGCGGATAATGAAGCTGGAAAATGATCGATGTCCCTCGTGTTTCTTTGAGCGGTCGAAAGCGATGCGATTGGCTATGTAACTTGCAACCTTCACAGGTTTTTCGTTGTCATCTTCAAAAATAAGCCGTCAGCGAAGATTAATCGGCTTTTTTTACGGAATTTCACAATAGATCTGGTCCCGTCAACGCCTGCAAAAACAAAGACAATGTTCGACTTATGAAAAAGCTCCTCATCATTGTGACATTGCTGCCCCTGGCTCTGCAGGCGCAATTGCCTGACCACGTCTACAAGCAAAATATCCGCACGGTTACGCTCACTCAAGCCAATGATATTTTTAGCTATCCTGTACTCAGCCTGAACAGTGGAGAAATGCTGGAGCTGCATTTCGACGATCTTGACGGAGGGATAAAAAACTATTACTACACTTACCTGTTGTGCAATGCGGATTGGACACCTTCGACACTTTTTTCTTTCGACTACATAAAGGGCTTTCAGAATGTGAGAATGTCAACTTACAGGAACTCTTCCATTGCGCTTACCAGGTACACTCACTACCAGGCTATGATTCCTGACCGCAATTGCATACCAAGCCGCTCGGGAAATTATCTCCTCAAGGTTTTTCTTGACGGTGATACATCTAAGCTGGCGTTCACAAGGCGCTTCCTGGTTGTAGATACCAAATCGGCAGTCGCGGCGCAAATACAGGAGCCTCTGAATTCTATTAATTATAGAAGTTTTCAAAAGGTTCGAACGATTGTTACACTAAATAGCACGTTGAATGTTTTTAACCAGCAGGAGGTGAAGACTGTCATTGTTCAGAATTTTGCGTGGCCTCATGCTTTGTATATTGATCGCCCGACAATTTATCGCGGAAACTATTTTGAGTATAATGACGAGTCGTCAACGACATTTCAATCTGGAAAAGAATGGCGATGGCTCGATTTACGCAGTTTACGTTTTGCAACTGACAGGGTTCAGAAGTTGGATAAGAAAGCCCAATCCACGGATGTTTACGTCAAGCCCGATGGTGATCGACAGAAACAACCTTACATGTATTACCGGGACAACGATGGACTATTTGGTATTTCAACGGTAGACAACAACAATCCCTATTGGCAATCTGACTATGCCTATGTTCATTTTACCTATGTTCCGCCAGACAGTCGACCATTCGAAGGAAAAGACCTTCATCTCTATGGAGCGTTGACGAATTATACCCCGGATGGAAACTCGCGGATGCTGTTCAATGAAGAGAAAGGTGTTTACGAGAAAACCCTTTTCTTGAAACAGGGGTATTATGATTACTCATACATAACAGTTCCGCAGAAGAGGGAAGACGATCAGCCGTATTTCACGCTTGAGAATACCGAGGGGAATTATTGGGGCACGCAAAACACTTATATGATCCTCGTTTACTACCGCGCATTTGGTAGCCGGGCTGATGAGTTGATTGGTTACACGACTGTGAGCTCTTACTTTCAACGCGCAGGTTATTGATTAACCCAGCGTTTTCTTAGCATCTTCGAGGAATTTTGCAAGACCTATGTCTGTCAAAGGATGTTTTAACAATCCAAGAATTGATTCGAGTGGGCATGTGCACACGTCTGCGCCGGCAGCAGCACAGCGAATGATGTGATTCGGATTGCGTATAGATGCGGCGAGTACTTCTGTCTTGTATCCCTGTACTGAATAAACCTGCACGATTTGCTCAACTAATTGAACACCGTCCCAGCCACCGTCATCAATACGTCCAATGAAAGGAGAAACGTAAGCAGCGCCTGCTTTTGCAGCGAGTATCGCTTGTCCCGCAGAAAACACAAGAGTGCAGTTGGTGCGAATACCATTATCTGTAAACCATTTGATGGCTTTCACACCGTCTTTGATCATGGGAACCTTTACGACAATGTTTGGGTGAATAGCAGCGAGTTTTTTTCCTTCCTCAACAATCGCGTCAAAAGTTGTTGCGATAACTTCAGCACTAATATCACCATCGACCATCTCGCAAATGGTTTTGTAGTGTTTATTGACAGCGTCTTCGCCCTTAATCCCTTCCTTGGCCATCAGCGATGGATTCGTGGTAACTCCGTCGAGAATGCCTAATTCGTTAGCTTCTTTAATTTGAGCCAGGTTTGCTGTGTCGATAAAAAACTTCATACTGCTGGGAATTGTTAAATATTTAGGGAACGCGGCAAGTTAAGCGTTAATCAATAAAAAATGGCAGGCTAATTACATCGCACCGCTACAACCGCCTACCCTTGCTACCTTCCGGTCCTGGGGGAGTTCAGCAGGAGCTGGCCGTGTAAGACCTGCCAGCGCGAAAATACTAAAAAACACAGTTCTATAAATAAATGCTTCGCGCAAGGCACAGACTTCGTAATGCACAAGGCTCAAGGTACAAGGCACAAGCAAGAATAAAAGGCTATAAGCAAATAAGCACTTCCCGGCCTGGGATCTCTTATGTGCTTGTAATCTTTTTATGCTTGCGTGTGCCTTGTGCCTTGTGCCTTACCGTAGTTACCCACGTTTCTTTTTCGAAGTCTTAAGAATTTCGTCCTTAGTGGGTAACCGGTCGGGGTCTGGGATGGTTTTGATCCAGATTGTGATTTCTTTCCAGATCGCGGGATTGGAGCGGAGGGCGGCTTTTATTTTGACCTTGTCTTTTTTGAAATCTGAGGGAATGATGAGGTCGTTGCCTTCAAAACTTCCGTCGGAGGAGGTAAAATCAATTTCTTTGTTGGTCAATGGCTGCCATTGCCCATTAGAGAGTTTGCCATCAACATTGATGTAATTATGCTGGCCTTTCTTGAGGCTGTCAGTGTACAAATGGAAATAGATGCTGTCGACCTTCTGTCCAAAAGAAGTCGACGCAATACAACCAATTATTATTACCAATAATATCTTTTTCATGTCCTGTACAAAGGTCGAGTATTACAGGCAAATGGTTGCCAGATTAACAGAGCGTTTAGACTGACATTAAGATGGCAACATAATGACAAATGGCTGCCGCGAGAACACAGATATGCCATACAGCATGGCTATATGTGTATTTATCCCACAAATAGAAGATTACTCCAAAACTGTAGATAATTCCACCGGCAATGACCATCTCAAAAACCGTCTGAGGCATGCTCAGGAAAAAAGAATTTCCGCCAGCAAGCATACTCCAGCCCATGAGCAGGTAAATGGCCGTGGAAATTATTTCCCACTTGCCGCAGAAGAATATCTTGAATACCGTGCCCATCACCGTCAAAGTCCATAAAATGCTAAGTAAAGTAAACCCAAAAGCATTGTGATTATAGATCAGGATTAGCGGAGTATAGGTCCCGGCGATCAGATAATAGATGCTGATGTGATCGAGGATCTTGAAAGCCCTTCGCACTCGTTGCTGCTGAAAACCGTGGTACAGCGTTGAAAAAGTGAAGACCATCAAGAAGCAGAAACCGTAAATGCTGGCAGCGATTACATTGGTGGTATTCTCACCTTTCGCGGCCATGGTTACAAGAACAGGGATACTGATGATGCCAAACAGAATTCCAAATCCGTGCACAATGCTGTTGACCATCTCCTGTCTTAACCTGATGTCGGCATTATCCGTTTGCATAGAGTCGTAGATTTGCGGGCAGCAATTCTAACATTCAATACTGCAAAAGGGTTGCCAGTCCTTGGCTTAATCAACCCGCTTCAGCGTTACAATCTCTTTATTAGGTGTTTCAACTTTGAAAGTGTTGCTCGAAAGTTCAAGAATGCGCAATTTATCCTCCCGTTCATTGTCGGTCATCCGTGTCACAATGAACTCGCCCTCGTTTTGAAGCTGGTAAGTGCCATGGTCCCTTTCTTTCTTTTTGCCTTCCTCCACTTCGTAAGAGATCACCCGACCATCTTTGGTGAACTGAGCGGTACGCCCATCATTGTCTTTTTCTTCTTTTCCATCCTCACCCTTCATTGTATCAAATCTCCATTCGCCGACAATTAAGTCGCTTCTTGACTTGCTCTTGCCCTTGCAATAAATGAACGCACAGAGAACAAGAGGCAGGAGGAATAAGACTAACTTTTTCATAAGCGTTTGTTTTTGTAAAAAAGGTAGGCAATTAGCCCGTTAATTAAAATGCCTTTGGTTGATTTTTATCCGCATTCTTCACGTATTTATCCATCCAGGCATTCATTTCATAGAGCATATGCAAGAGGTTTTCTTTTCCACGGTATCCATGGGCTTCGTAAGGGAGTTGTATATACCTCACTGTTCCCCCAAATCCCTTAACGGCGTTATACAACCGTTCGCTCTGAATAGGAAATGTTCCGGGATTATCGTCCATTTCGCCGTGGATCAGCAAAAGCGGAGTCTTAATCTTATTAGCGTAACTAAACGGACTCATGTCAAAATAAAGCTTGGGATCATCCCAATACGTCCTGTCCTCATTCTGAAAACCAAATGGCGTGAGGGAACGGTTATACGCTCCACTTCGGGCAATACCCGCTTTGAAGAGATCGGTGTGAGCAAGCAGATTGGCCGTCATGAACGCCCCATAGCTATGACCGCCAACGGCCACCCGATTTCTATCACCAACACCCATCTCATCCAATTTATTGATTGCCGCTTCCGCATTCATTCGTAATTGCTCAATGAAATTGTCGTTTGGTTTTTTGTCTTTGTCCAGCGACACAATCGGCATTTCTGCATTGTTGAGTACCGCATATCCCTGGGTCACCCAAAATACCGGCGAGCCCCAGTTTATTAAGGTGAACCTGTGTTGGCTCCCTCGCACCTGTGCCGCATCAGCAGCCGAATTGTATTCTGCAGGGTAAGCCCAAATGAACACAGGAAGTTTTCCATCACGTTTTTGATCATATCCTTTCGGCAGGTAAAGGTCACCCGTGAGATCAACACCATCAGCCCTTTTGTATTTCACTTTTTGTTTAGTAATATTTTCGAGTAAAGGATAAGGGTTTGAGAAATTGGTGATGGCCTTGAGGTCTTTATTGTTCAGATCCCTAATGAAGTAATTCGGCATTTCGTTTTCGCTTTCGCGACGTGTCAGGAATAGTCCTTTTTCAAAATCCAATACTTTTACTACCGACTCAAAATGGTCTTCATCACTTCTCCACTCAATATTGAGTTTCTTTTTATCAAGGTCAAAGCTCGCAAGGAACGGAAGGTCACCTTTCGGCGAAGCACCTGTCGGATTGTTCATGAGAATGACAGGTCTGTCACTCTTCATTTTGATGACATCGCGACCAAACTGATTTCTTACTGTGACTGGAAACCCGGGATTGGAGTAGTTGTCTGTGGTGTTTCTTTCCAAAAGTTTCTCGAACTGGCCAGTGGAAGGGTTGAAGCGATTTGTTCGTGTGGTTTGTTTGCCAGTCAGCCCTTCAGTAACGAGGGCAAATGTTGAATTGCCCCAGGTAACGTTGCGATAGCGCATCTGTGTTTTAAAAAGCTCTCTTGGTTGACCGGTAAAGGGGGCAGATAACGCGTAAACCACATCATGATAGTCCATTTTGTTTTTGATCAGGCCGCTGTCCAAAGGGGTAGCCCATATAACAGTTGCGGCCTCGTCATCTCTCCAGTCAAAACCACGTGGTGCATTTTGCACATTATCAAAACCAGAAGGCGCCAACTCTGAAGAAGCCAGGTCTGCAAGTTGTTTTACAACTTTTCCATTCATATCTGTAATCACCATTGTAGAAGGGAAACCACCTGCCGGTACGAGATAGGAAAAAGGCTTTTTGAAAAATCTCGTAAGAATGAATTTTTTGTCCGGGGAAACGTTGATAGAACCATAGATTGCAGGCTGGCCGATCCTGGTTTCAACACCATTTGAGTTCCGGATCAACTGGGATGTTGCATAAAATGCAAACAGCTCCTCATCATAAGGCGACTTTATCAGGTCCTGGTACGTGCGGCTCGGCGCAGTTTTCCCAATATTTTCCTGAACTGCAGGACCTTTCGGCATCAGGGGCTTTGGAGGAGCTGCCGTGGCAGGTTTCAGGGTTGCTTTGTAAAGGATGGTTGAATTATCATACCATTGGTAGCTACCGCCAAATATCGCATTCAATGGCTGCTTATTTATTTTCATTGCCTTTTGTGTAACAACATCTGCTACGTACAGGTCAACACGGCTGTTGGTCGTATTGGTAAAGGCAACTTTTTTGTCATCAGGGCTCCAGCTGACACTGCCTGCAAGCATGTTTGCCGGCAAGCCTGAAATTTTAAATTCTCTACCAGTGGAAATGTTCTTTAAGTATATATTATTGATGAAATTTTGCCTGCTTGGAGCGAAATTGTTGGGATTGATGCGAAGTCCCGCGATCCGCAATTCCGGTTGAGCCAGCTCGGCAACGGAAGGGTAACTATTGCTTTCAGTCAGAAGCATCCACTGACCATCGTTACTGATACTTACCGACGGTGTCGGTTTCGCGAGCAACAAATCCGCAATCTCTTTTGGCGGAAGCTTGTAGCTTACATCATCCTGGGCAAATAATAAAGAATTAATAACGCTGAACAGGAGCAGGAAAAAATAGCGCATACGTTTTGATTTGGAAAAGAAAGATACGTTTTTCGCTTCTTTTCAACTTTTGACTCCTGGCTTAATTTTGAAGTATGCAAAGGATCCTCTTTATAGACCGCGACGGTGTGTTGTTGAAAGAAGCCCCGCCCAGTTACCAGGTTGATTCGTGGGATAAACTGGAATTCTATCCTGAAGTTTTTAAATACATGGGCAAAATAGCGGAAGAATTTGATTACACGCTGGTAATGGTTTCTAACCAGGATGGATTAGGAACGCCCAGTTTCCCCTCAGAAACCTTCTGGCCTATTCACCGTCACGTGATAAAGAGTTTTAAAAATGAAGGAGTCATTTTCCATGCCGTTCACATCGATACAACCCGGCCACAGGATCATTCCCCGAATCGAAAACCAGGAACAGGGATGTTGACTGAATACATGACTAACGGCGCATATGATATTCCCAACTCGTTTGTAATAGGCGATAGAATTACAGATGTCGTCCTCGCGAAGAATATTGGATGTAAAGCAATCTGGTTAAACAACCACCCGGGCCTTGGCGCCGGTGAAATAAGCGAGTCGCTCGATGAGCTGAAACCAACCATTGCATTGGAGACTCATAAGTGGGAGGACATTTACGCCTTTCTTAAGCGCGCCTATTAATTATTGGAGGTTTCCAGAGTAAATAATCCCGTCCTTCATCACTAATTTGATGTTTCTAATATTTTTCATGTCTGTGGAAGGATCGCCTGAAACGGCAATGATGTCGGCGAATAATCCTTTTTTGATCCTTCCAAGCTGGTTGGCATAACCAAAAACATCCGCATTGACGGATGTTGCAGATTTGAGCACATCGATTGCTTTCATTCCGTAGTCAACCATCATTTCCATTTCACGGGCATTGTCACCGTGGGTAAAAACACCAACGTCGCCACCCATACAGATCGTTACTCCATTTTGCAATGCCAGTTGAAAAGTTTTTCGCTTATTCATAATACTTGCTGGTTCGGGGTCGATTCCTTTTTTCCAGCCGCGGTATTGTTGTACGGCATCTCCTGCTGCGAGGGTGGGACAGAGTGCGACACCTTTTTCTTTCATTAATTTAAAAACTTCGTCAGTGCCGTTATCTCCATGCTCGATAGTGTTCACTCCTGCATTTATCGCTCTTTTCATTCCTTCTGCGGTTGTTGCATGTGCAACGGTTTCTCGCCCGCTGCTTTTTACATTTGCAACCAACCATTGCAATTCAATGTCGCTGAATGTTGGCATTGTTTCACCGTTTGGACCGTAGCGATAGTCAGCGTAAACTTTAATGAGATCGGCACCATGCCCGATCTGAGACCTGATAGCTTTTGATAGTTCCTCGAGGCCAGCAACTTCTTCAGCTCCCTGTGGCAATTCAACATCAGGTGATAGCGATTTTGGACCATAAGTTCCTTTTGCAACGATGGCTCGTGTGGCACATATTACGCGAGGTCCGGGAATTACACCTTTATTTATCGCTGTCTTTAACCCAACGTCGTCATACATCGCTCCTTCAGTACCGAGATCTCTTACGGTGGTAAATCCGGCTAATAGCGTGGCTTTTGCATGCATCACTGCTCTCGCAGTTCTTTCAGCCCTGGATTCCTTCAACACCTGGTCGTCCCAACTTGTTTCATTATATGGATGAAGAAATAAGTGTGAGTGACCTTCAATGAGACCAGGCAGAAGCGTGCAACCTTTCAATTCGACCACGGTTGTGCCAGCAGGCAATTTGAAATTCATATCGCCCGCGGCTTCAATCCTGTTATTCTTTACGAGGACTATCCATCCCGTATGCATCGATTCGCCGTCAAAGACACGGTCAGGCTTCAGCAAATAATATTTGTCAGCTTGTTGGGCCAGCACACCTCCCAGCCAGAATAACGAAGCGATAGTTATGAAGAATTTTCTCATACTGAAGACAAAGCGAACGCAGGCTAAACTAGCTTTCGTTTACTGCCTGCACATATTTTGTGGTTTCCATACAAGTCACCAACACGCCGCAGATTTTGTCGTCTTCACCGAGGGCCGGGCTATAACTAAATGTCCAATAGATTTCTTCCACCTGTCCGTTACGATAGAATGGTACCAGACGATCTTCAAACATTACCGGCTCACCGGTGACTACTACTTTTTGAATTAGTGGACCGATGATGTGCCAAATTTCTCCCCAAATCACAATTGCTTTCTTACCAATTGCTGGGTGTTTTCCATCCACTCCAAAGCTTGGCCGGAATGCTTCGTTATAGAAACACTGAAAGTCATCACCCCAAAATAAAAACATAGGGAATGCAGAGTGCAGTACGTCGTAAAGTGTAATTCTCAG
>JGI24806J26614_1000207_pt1 | contig 15155 bp, 11 predicted proteins | sample Kansoi200umMDA_FD_26614 | JGI IMG/M metagenome (IMG submission 26614)
ACGATCAAGGAGGCGGCGGGAGGAGTTCTTAAAAGGAAATCCAAGCATGGGCAGGCTAAGTAAGCAATACAGAAAGTCAAAACACAGGAATTTACTTTTGCTGAAAAGAACGCCATGCCTGCGCCGGATCTGAGCACCGTACCTGCCTTTTATCATAATTACATTCTCCGTATTAAGGAGGATAACCTGCAATCTGCTATCGATAATCATCTCAGGGTGTTGCTATCTATGCTCCGGAACTGCACAGATGGTAATTGGGACTATGCCTACGATGTTGGCAAATGGACACTAAAGGAGTTGGTTCAGCACATTATCGATGCAGAAAGATTTTTTTGCCATCGTGCATTATGCATTGCCAGGCTTGACCCAAACCCACTCCCGGGGTTTGATGAAAATGCTTTTGTAGAAAATTCTTTCGCCCGGTCGCGCAGTGGTGCTTCATTATTGAAGGAGCTGGAGACTTTGAATCAATCCACGATCAGCTTATTTGAATCCTTTTCCGAAAGGCAATTATCATCTTCCGGCATAGCAAATAATGCGCCTATTTCGGTCAATGCTATTGGCTATATTATATGTGGCCATGCGCTTCATCATGCGAACATAATTGCAGAAAGGTATCTCACCCAATAGAAGTGAGGACAATCCAATAGCGTTTTTTCAATAGTGTAAGCAATCTATTCCCCGACTGATAGATTTCATTCATTTTATGGTGAGGTGTTTCGAACCTGATCAGCGTTGTATCGAAGTAGATCGGCGGGCATTGTGTTCAATTTGTTTCCATACTGCTGGATTAATGTAGAAGTAAGGGCCTGTGCCATTATTCTCATACTGCAAAAGTAAATTCCTGTGTTTTGACTTTCTGTATTGCTTACTTAGCCTGCCCATGCTTGGATTTCCTTTTAAGAACTCCTCCCGCCGCCTCCTTGATCGTATGGGTAAATACAAAGGCATTAGGGTCTATCATGCTCACTACATTTCTCAACTTTCTAACTTCAAGTCTCGTGATCACCGTAAAAATGATATCGGTATCATGGCTCGTTTCAAAGGTCTCCTTTAGAAAACCTCGCTCACCCTTGTAGATCGTAATTCCACGGCCCATTTCCTTCGCCAACTTTATTTTGATCGTTTCACTTTGCCCGGAGATGATTGTCACACCTGTAAATTCCTCGAGGCCTTCCACCACATAATCTGTCGTCCTGGTGGCTACGTAATACGTCAGCATAGCATACAGAGCCTTTTCCCAACCGTTCTCCAGGAACACCGCGCAAACAAGAAAGATGATAATGTTGATGGCCATTGTAATCTCCGAAACCGTAAAAGATGATCGTTTGAGCGTGTATTGGGTAATAACCTCGATACCATCCAGCGCAATGCCACCACGAATTCCCAGGCCAACACCGATTCCCAGGAAAAAGCCACCAAAGAGTGGTGGAATAATTGGCGCCCTGGAAATCAGCATGACCAGACCCGGAGGAAAATGGATAAACTCCACGCATATTCCAAGGCTGACGATAGCCAGGAAACTACTTAGAGCAAACTTCCAGCTGAGCTGGTAGGCGCCCATGATAAGAAACGGTATGTTTAGGAGAACAATGATCAGAGGCAGGGAGAAATGGGCCAGTTCATGCACCAACAGGCTCATTCCTGTCACGCCTCCATCAAGAAAATTATTTGGGAGCAGGAAGGTCCTAAGTGCAAAAGCAGCTGTAATCACACCTGTGGCGGAATACAGGATTACTCCTATTCTGTACTTTAAGTGATTGCCCATGGGTCAGTAGCTGGGTGAGTCCAACACTCGATATATCCTGCGTGGCTGTCTTAAAAAAGTCTTTATGATATGAATATCATTTTGACAAGATAACCCGAATATTCGCATTCGTCTTCATGCTATGCTATGTTTGTGATATGCACAGCACCAGACTGGCTAATGCCTGATGTCAATACCAAATTAATTCTCTTTCGAAAATGAAAACTGTCACGCAGTAGATAAGGACCGGGTATTAAAACCCACAAGTGTCTCTTCAATCTGTCAATGACTGCTATTTGGAAATCAGAACAGAAGTGCTTCCGAAATCAGCCCCGCCAGGGGTTTAGGCATTCAGTTTGATCCCATCGACCAGTGGAATCTTCTTGACATCCCTGATCTTGCTCCAACCTCCTAACACATTGCGAACGCTATGAAAGCCCTGGCGCTTCAGAAGGGAACTTGCAATCACTGAGCGGTAGCCGCCTGCACAATGCACATATAGATTGTGATCCGTATCTACCATAGCTAACTGCAAAGGATCCATCATGTCGCCCAGTGGCAGGTTGGTTGCTCCTTTCACATGACCGGCTTCAAATTCCGCAGGTTTACGCACATCCAGCACTTCCAGGCGATTGTCAAATGGAATGTCCATCGCAAGCTCATCAGCATCAATATCGATGATCATGTCCATTTTCTCACCCGCAACCCTCCAGCTTTCTATTCCACCGTCGAGATATCCCTGCACCTTATCGATGCCAACCCGCGCAAGACGAGTTATACTCTCGCGCTCCTGGTCTACTTCTGTAACCAGCACCAATGGCTGATCGAAAGGAAGGAGGGAACCCGCCCATTCGGCATACCGGCCATCCAGACCAATAGAGATCGAATCCGGGATAAATCCATGCGTGAAAACACTTGATGACCTCGTATCGAGTATCCAGGCGCCGTTTTTAACAGCATCTTTAAAATCTGCAACAGACAGGCCTTTCATGCCCTGATCCATTACTGCGTCGAGTGTATCATATCCCTCCCGGTTCATCCTGGCATTCAGCGGAAAATAAACCGGGGGAGTAGTCAGACCCTCAGTCACCTTCCTGACGAACTCTTCCTTGCTCATGTCAGCCAGCGCATAATTACCGGCCTTTTGAGCGCCGATTGTACTGAAAGTTTCCTTACCCAGGTTCTTTCCACAGGAGGAACCCGGGCCATGAGCCGGATATACTATTACATCATCGGGCAAAGTCTTGATTTTGGTCTGTAAGGAATTATACATCATCGATGCCAACTCTTCCTTACTCAGATTTCCACTAAAAAGGTCGGGGCGACCAACATCGCCGACAAAAAGTGTATCCCCTGTGAAGATGCAGTAAGGCTTGTCTTGCTCGTTAAATAACAGGTAGCAGGTACTTTCGAGAGTATGGCCTGGCGTATGCAGGGCTTGTAGCTTCAACCCGCCAATTTTGAAGATTTCATTATCCTTTGCCTTGCGAAACTCAAAACCAGCCTCGGTCTGGGGGCCGTAGACGATCGGAGCACCGGTTGCCTTACTAAGTTCCAGGTGACCTGAAATGAAATCTGCATGAAAATGGGTTTCAAAAATGTACTTAATAGTAACCTCCTGCTCGGTTGCCAATGCGAGGTAAGCGTCAATATCTCTCAGGGGGTCTATGACAGCAGCTTCGCCGTCATGCGAAATAAAATAGGCTGCTTCACTCAGGCAGGAAGTATACAATTGTTGAACGTGCATGGTATAATGTTATGCGCCGGCAGGTTACCCCTGCCGGCGTGCAAAGTTAAATAATTAGTCCCGGCTCCTGCCGTTGGCAAACAACAATACGTAATACAAAAGCGTAGCAATCGACGCTATTGCAGCCACCACATAAGTTCTGGCAGCCCATTTAAGTGCATCAGATGCCTTATCGTGCTCTGAGCTGTTGGTTATCCCAGTATTCTCCATCCAGCGCAAAGCTCGGGCGCTGGCATCGTACTCAACTGGCAGTGTGATCACAGAAAAAATGGTGCTCATGGCAAACAAAACGATACCAACAAGCAGTATGGTGGGATTACTTTTCCCGAACATAAAACCCAGACCTGCCAGAATTACCCACTGGGACAAGGTGGTGCTGATCTGGACAACCGGCACCAGGGCTGTGCGCATCTTCAATGGAGCATAGGCGGCCGCGTGCTGTACTGCATGACCGCATTCATGCGCAGCCACTGCAGCAGAAGAAATACTGCGACCGGCATATACATCGGGAGATAGATTTACCGTCTTGTCGGCCGGATTATAGTGGTCGGAAAGGAATCCACCGACGCTCTGGACCTGCACATCGTAAATGCCGTTGTCGCGAAGCATTTGTTCGGCAACCTCTTTACCGCTCATCCCGTTGCTTAAGGGCACCTCACCGTACTTCTTAAACTTCGACTTTAACCGGTTACTCACGATCAACCCGACAAGGAACATCACTCCGGCGATGGCATAATAGCCAAGAAATGGATTCATTATATACTTTCTATCGGCTGTTTTATCACCCGCTGAAATACATGGTCAAATGTCTTGCCATTGACATACTGGCAGACTCATGTAAAGATAATCCACCGATTTAAAGATCTGCTGCTTCGGCCAACCCTAAGAATTGACAAATTTTCTGTTTTAAAGATGGCATTATTGTAAAATGCCACGGGGACGGTAGTCATTATTACCATTTCATTGTTAGTCCTAGTAAGCAATTGAATCCGGCCTGAGGATAGTAGAAATTCTGGGTCGCCATGGCTCCCCCATAGATATAGCTGTACGTATAGCCATTATTCTCGTATTTCTTGTCAAATACGTTGTTAAGCATGAAGTTGATACCAAACTCGCGGAATGGGCGCACTACAATGTTGTAACGAAAACGCAGATCGCATAACCCATAGGCATCAATGCTCCGCCTTTTGTCAGCCGTATTATCAAGGAATTGACTACCAACATATTTCCCTAATACGTCAACATAAAAAGCCCTCCCTTTTGCTGAATGATTAAATGGCTGAATACCTATGCCTCCGCCGGCAATGATGCCGGGCGAAAAAGCAATATCTGGATTGCCATGGGAAATTGCAGCCTGTGTGCCATCGTCATAATTGTCAACGTACTCGATGTAATTCTCAATTTCATTTCTTGACCAAACCATATTTGCATTCAGATTCAGCCAATCCAGCGGCTTGCAGGTGCCCTGAAGCTCCAGTCCCGAACGAAATGAGCGCGCAACATTGGTTCGGGTATAGGCGCCTACATCATTTACCTTGCCGGTGAGCACCAATTGATCCTCATAGCCCATATAGAATACATTGGCCATCAGACTGAATTTTGCAGAGCTGAGCTCATAACCGGTTTCGATATCAATCAGCCTTTCAGGCTTAGGCAGACTATTTATGCCTGCTTCAAAATCGTCCCTATTTGGTTCTTTGCTGGCTACGGCCACTGAAGTAAACACTTTCTGCCGTTGCGCTGAGGTGGATCGGATCAACCATGTGAGGCCGGCTTTTGGATTGAAAAAAGTATAAGACACGGAAGGCTTAAGGCCCGGATTTTTGCGAAATCCATTCATAAAGTAGCCTATACTGCGAATCTGTACATCGCCATAGGTGAATACATGCTGGCCCCACTTTTGTTCCGCCTTCCCGTATATGTTGAAATCATTCTTCTGCGCATCCAGTTTGTACCAGCGGTGGTTGTCCGGCACACCAAATTGTGCCCAGATAATATTCCCATAATGGTTGCCAATGTACTGGCTCCACCCCCCTCCAACGGTTATCCTGCTCCGGGTTCCTGCGTTCCAAAGCAAAGAATATACTACACCATAATTATAATTATCCAGCCAAAGGCGGCGAATAAGGTCCGTGCTGGTGAGCGAATCGCCACCCGGTGTAACAAAAGGTGGTAATCCGTAGCCTGATAAGTCTTGCTGAGGCTTATATTCTTCATAATATCCGATCCCACGGGTGAGAAACATACCAATATGACCGCTGACCGCAGGTGAAAAATCGTGGTCACCAAACAGCTGGTAATAGTTCTGGCGATAATTGTCAGTCTGGTTATTGTAGGTGAAATAATTGTACCTCCTGCGGTCAGACGAAAAAAGGTTCTGCGAATCGCTAGAGTTAAAATACAATACACCCATGTTATTCGCAAAGTGAGCCGCGAGCCCGGAGTCCGAGCCACGCAGTTTTTCCTCCGGAACTCCATTCCAGGCCTGATATGTCTGTTCATCACCCATGAGCAGCATTGCCTTGATGCTCGTTTTTTTGGATGGCTTCCACATTCCCTGGAGCTGAAGTGCACTCAATCGCGAGCTGGCGCGGTCTACAAAGCCATCTGAAGTAATCCGGGACAGGCGAACATTCAGGGCTATTTGCCCGGGCAACATACCTGTTCCTGCCTGAAGGGTATACTTCTGGGTATTGAATGAGCCATAAGTTAAAGCTGCGCTGCCGGCCGACTGCTCACTGAAATCAAGATTAGCCAGGCTAATTGTGCCCCCAAATGCACCTGGCCCGTTTGTCGAACTGCCAACACCTCTCTGGACTTGTATAGAGGAGGTGGATGAAGCCAGGTCAGGCAGATCGACAAAATAGGATCCACTGCTTTCGGCATCGTTTATGGCAATGCCATTCAGCGTGGTATTGATGCGAGTGCCGTCGCTACCCCTTATCCGGATGCCGGTGTAGCCAACACCAGCGCCGGCGTCGCTGCTGACCACAACCGAAGGAAGGTATTGCAAGAGGAATGGCAGGTCCTGTCCAAGATTGGCCTTTTGTAATTCCGCCCCGCTGATATCTGTTTTGGCGAAAGGGGCATCCTGGCCTGCCCGGATAGCCCTGACTTCAACCGGGTGAAGTTCACGGACGAGTACTGGCGATGTCAGGATCGAATCCGAAAGAATGGTTTCCTCGTCTGACGAGTCTGGTTCAGTTGACTGGGCAGAGGCTGTTGCAGCGAATAGGAAAGCTGCAAGGAATAGTGGTAAACGTCTCAGGTACATCGGTACTTTTTTTTAAAGCATTGATAAAACCCGGGGCACTTTGAATTACCCGCCTGAAACGCCTGCTGATTACATCATCCACGCGATTGGGGCGTGTCGGACTATCTTCCCTAACCGGCATTACCCGGTCCAGGTTCAGCGGGTGTGATCTCAGCCCTTTTTTGGGGCACCCCGAGGCGGTCATTAACCGCTATAGAGCGGCTATTAACCGCTATTATTACCCAAAATTAACAGGTAGTGGGTTAATAGGGGTGATTTTTTTTCTCAAAGGCGTATTACAATGAGAAAAATCCTAATTTCGGCAACTAAATTTTTCTGCTAAAAGAATAATTCAACATGAAAAAACGGTTACTCACTTGCGGTGCCTTGCTGCTAGCGGCAATGTCCCAGAATGCGAATGCACAGCTCGCACTCGAAAACTTCAACTCACTTACCACGACGCCCTACGCGGGAGCCTTGCCAACGGGTTGGTTAATGATTAATGATGGGCACACCGTGAGCACAAGCTTCACTACGGTGGCGGCCATTCCACCTGCTTTGACTGCATATGCGTGGATGCCTTACCAGGTTATTGCCACAGGCAACTACAGCATGATCACAACTTCCAAGTTCAACCCTACTGCTACTGCTGATCGCTGGCTGATCACGCCCGCCTTCAATGTGACAAGCGACAAAACGATTTTCAAGTGGCAAGACTATAATCTGTCTTCTACCGACAAGTTGCAACTCTGGATTTCTCCTACCGGTGGCTCTACTGCTGCTTCATTTACCACCAAGGTTTGGGATGCAGTCCCAGGTAGTGGAGGTCTTACGTCGCACGCCATTTCTCTCTCTGCATACAATGGCATGAACATCCGTGTTGCATTCCGCAACAATATGCCCCCTCAAACTGCTCCTGCAACTAACTGGGGCTTTATTATTGACAACGTTGAGAGCGTAATTCTGCCTAACAAGATCGATGGAACTATGACTTCTGTATCTCCCCAGAACGACCATCCGACAGCTTATGGCCTGGCTGCATCCAATGTAACTCTTAAGGGGGTTGTTACAAACAACGGCGCCAATGTAATAAACAACTTCACGATCAATTATCAGCAAGGTACAGGTGCTATCAAGTCTTACACCGTCAGCAGCGCCAACATCGCTCCTCTCGGCACTTTCGCCTTTACGCACAGTGTTCCGTTTACTATTCCCGCTGTAGGATCATACCCAATCAAAGCCTGGATCGACATCGCATCCGACGAAGTACGTTCCAATGATTCAGGAAGCACTACCATTACAGGTGTCACCAAAATGCCGGTTAAGAAGCTGGTTATAGAGGAAGCAACCGGAACATGGTGTGGATGGTGTGTACGTGGTATTGTTTACATGGATTCTCTGCAAAAGTTGCATCCAAATAATGTAAGCCTGATAGCTGTTCACAATGCTGATCCAATGGTTGTGTCTGCTTATGATACCTGGATGGGTACCAAGATATCCGGCTATCCAAGTGTTGTTGTTGACCGTCGTGCAGTTGCTGATCCAAGCGATATCATCACTACCTACAATAACGAAGGCAACTATTTCGGATTTGCAGATATCACGCTGGGTACGCCTACGCGCACTGCTACTACATATACACAGCCTGTTACTGTTGTACCAGCTACACCGCTTAACGGTGATTATCGCCTGGCTATCGTAATGACTGAAGACAACGTAACTGGCTCAGGATCTACCTGGGATCAGCATAACTATTACTCCTCAGGTTCTCAGGGTATCCACCTGAATGGAGCCGGGATAGATTATTACAACCTGCCTGCCACTATTCCTGCATCTCAAATGCACTACAACTTCGTGGCCCGTGCTATCACACCATCAGTAAACGGTGCTGCAAGCGGTTTACCAGCAGCAATGGCAGCCGGTACTACCTATACCGCGTCCGTAACAGGCACATTGAACAGCACATGGAACAATCCTAACATGAGGGCTGTTGTACTTCTGTTGAATAATGCTAATGGTTACATCCTGAACAGCGCTAATCGCGCTGTAGCACTCGGCGTTACTAATGTACAGGCTGGCCTGGAAGGACTTACTGTATTCCCTAATCCTGCCCAGGATGCGGCTAACGTGAGCTTTACACTTGCAAAAGCCTCTTCTGTACAGGTACAGGTAGTTGATGCTCTTGGCCGTACTGTAAGCACTCAGAGCGAGCAAATGACTGCAGGTGCTCAAAAAGTTCGCATTGAACTTGCAACTCTTGCAGCTGGAGTTTATAGCGTAATGGTTCGCACAGAAGGCGGCAACGTATCTCAGACGCTCTCTGTTGTGAAATAATAAGTTTTTGATCTTACTTTTAAAGGGGCAACTTTATAGTTGCCCCTTTATTATTTAGTTCAGGCATGAAGAGAAAATTACTCCTATTCTTACTGGTCGGATTGTGCCCGGAATTACAGGCTCAAACACGCCTCTCGCTGTATGAAGAATTTACCGGCGAACAATGTTTTCCCTGTACTGCTACCAATCCAGGCCTCCAGGCTTTGCTAGGGTCCAATACGGCGAAAGTGGCTCATCTTGCTTACCAAAGCCCCTATCCCGTCGCAGGCCCCCTATACACGGCTTACGCGACCATTTCTAACGCCCGTATATCCTATTACGGAATCGCAACAGCACCACAGGGAAAGCTCAACGGCACTCAAAACGGTACGGGGACAGCCTCACCGATACCGGGTCATGCTGCAAATCTCACCCAATCGGATATTAATACCGCATACGCAACCCCTTCACCATTCAACCTGACAGTGTCGCACACCTGGGCCGGCAATGGCGACTCAGTAATAGTGCAGATCTCCATTAATACACCCACTGCTTATGCACCTCCTGGCGCGGCTTTCAGACTTCGGATAGCCCTAATCGAGCAACTTCATTATTCAATCCCTCCGGGCATCAACGGGGAGAGAACCTTTCCCAACGTCGTTCGGGAAATGTATCCGAATGCCGGGGGTACTATTTTGAATAGCTCGTGGACGATGGGACAAAGCACCAGCTTTAGTGTGTCAGGCCTGGTACCAAAATACATAAACAAGGAGTCGGCCAACATCATTGCATGGATTCAAAACGATGCAAACAAATCGGTGCAACAGGTGGCCTTGTCAACGATAAGCGCCATCACGTTAGACGCTTCGGCAGCTGCCATTAAACCTATCGCCAGGCTGCAATGTGCAGCGGGCGCAGCAATGGTACCTTCGATGGCGACATTACGCAATGCAGGTACTGCTACTCTAACATCAGCGAAGATCTATTACCGCACCGATGGGGGGGCGCCGGCACTTTATTCGTGGGCAGGAAGCCTGGGAACTGGCGGATCTACCATCATCCCGTTGCCCGCGATTGCAGTAGGTGGAGGAAATCATATGATCCTCGATTCTGTGGTTGGTCCAAACGGTGGAACAGATGTCAACTCAGGAAACAACATAGCCATCGGCCCGGTGAACATCTTCAATACGGTTGGTGTGAATTTGCCAATCGCAAATGGTTTCGAAGGAGCAGGTGGAGCGATACCCAGTGGATGGGTAATGTATGATGCGGATTCCAATGGACAGAACTTCGTTGTGACAAAGAATATATTCGGCGGGAATGCCGGTTTTGGCAACAGCACCTATTTCCTGTTACATAACAATTACTATGTGCCCGCTGGAGAAACGAACTTCGCGATCCTGCCAAAAGGCAATTTGCCAAGCGACAAGCTACTGAGCTTTGCACTTGCTCATGCGCCCTATGCCGCAGAGAACGATCAGCTGGATATCGTTTACTCCATGGATTGTGGAAATAGTTGGACCAGCGTGTGGAATGTCGGCGGTTCAGGCATGACTGCAAGTGCGCCAACCACAAGCTTCTTTATTCCCTCAGCATCGGATTGGGAATCGAAAGCAATAGATGTGAGCGCCATTCCCTATGGCGCAATAATAGCCTTCCGTGCCATTAGTGACTTTGGGAACAGTCTGTATATCGATAATGTGCATCTTTATTCACCATCAGGCATCTCCAAAACCCCTGACCTTCACAGTACCAGTATCCATCCTAACCCAGCGAAAGAAAATACGACGCTTACTTTTGGCCTGAGTCAACCCGATGAAGTACGGGTAGAAGTTGTCGATATGACCGGAAGGATTGTACAGAACATTCCGCAAAGCAGCTATGGCAGCGGGTTGCATGGCATTCAACTTTCTTTGACGGCAATGGCTCCGGGTACATATTATGTACGAGTGCATGCCGCGGGAGGCACGATCGTCAGGAAAATGCTGAAGATCTGATTAGGTCGGAATTTCATCTTTAAAATCCGCACGCAGTTTTTAGACAAAAGATTTCCCGGCAAAACTCCATGATGAAGTGCTATTCATCGACGCCGAAATAGTGCACAATACAGGCTTTCAGAAGAGATTCCTGGTCCTTCATTGGCATTACCGGTACCGGAGTTAGCTCCTCAAAATGAGGCCAGCCATCTTCGTCGCGACCAATGAACTTGTAATAATCCATCTGGCTGAGCAAAGTACATACAGCAATGTGCATCAAGTCCTGCTTTTGCTCCTTGGTAAATTTCTCTCTCCTGGGTCCCTTCCCAAATTCATTCACACCTATCAGGAACAGAATCCCTTCCATGTCAGGGATTTTTCCGAAACGCTCTATCAGCAGTGCTTCCACTGCCGGCCAACCTGTAAGTTTTGATTCTACCATAACAATCCCGTAAAATTAAGGCTAAGTACTATCTGCTGTCCCGTACTATAAAAAGTTAAACATGCCACTACCCTGAGCTTAGTTATTTTCGCAGCACTATTTTTGGGACAATATGGAAATGACCGCGACTACTTCAGCTCCTGACATTCGTGCTCTAAATGAACGGATCCATGCGCAGAGTGCATTCATAGATCTCCTGATGATGGAGCTTAATAAAGCCATCGTCGGACAGAAGCATATGACAGAACGCCTGTTGATAGGCTTACTGGCCGGCGGTCACGTTTTGCTGGAAGGTGTTCCCGGTCTCGCAAAAACGCTGGCTATTAAGTCGATGTCATCTGCGATTAATGCACGGTTCAGCCGGATTCAATTTACACCCGATCTGTTGCCTGCAGATGTGCTGGGTACTATGATGTACAATCCGCAGGCCCATGAATTTTCTGTCCGGAAAGGGCCAATCTTTGCCAATTTTGTCCTGGCCGACGAAATCAATCGCGCACCAGCAAAAGTCCAAAGCGCACTTTTGGAAGCTATGCAGGAACGCCAGGTCACTATCGGTGATACTACCTATAAATTGGATGAACCTTTCCTGGTTCTGGCAACACAAAACCCGATAGAGCAGGAAGGTACTTATGAACTTCCGGAAGCCCAGGTAGACCGCTTCATGCTTAAAGTGGTGATCACTTATCCGCAGAAGGAAGAGGAGCGCCTGATCATTCGTCAAAACCTGAATCCTGAGGGTTCTGTAAAGATTAATCCCGTCATCGACCCGCAAACCATAGTAGATGCACGTAAACTTGTCCGTCAGGTTTATATGGATGAAAAGATCGAACAGTATATACTGGATATCGTATTTGCGACTCGTTTTCCGGAGGCGGCAAAATTGCCAAAACTGAAAGGGCTCATTTCCTACGGCGGTTCACCACGTGCAAGCATTTCATTGGCCCATGCCGCCAAGGCTTATGCTTTTATTAAACGAAGGGGCTATGTAATACCGGAAGATGTGCGAGCTATTTGCCCGGATGTAATGCGCCACCGCATCGGAATCACCTACGAGGCCGAAGCAGAGAATATTACCTCCGAGGATATCCTTAAGGACATCCTAAACGTGGTGGAAGTACCTTAGCAGGCCGACCAGCTAACAGCAAAAGGCTAACGATTGATCTGGTAAGCGGCTTCATGCAGCCGGCAGCTGAATACCCGCCTTCATACAGTCAAATAATTACCTGATTCCCGCATGTTCTCATTCTTTAAAAGGAAATCCGAAGGATCTGACCTAAAAAAGGCTCCTCAGGATTTTTCTTTCCTGGGCACCGACATGCACAGCCACTTAGTACCTGGAATAGATGATGGTGCCCCGGATCCTGAAACCAGCCTCGCACTGATCCGCGGATTAAAAGCTCTCGGCTATTCTAAACTGATCACAACCCCGCATTCCCACCTCGAGTTCTATGACAATACTGCCGATAAGATCCGGACCTGTTTTGAAAAGTTGAAACAATTTATCGACGACCAACGGATTGGGATTGAGCTGGGCATTGCTTCTGAATATTATCTCGATAGTCTCTTTCCCGGCGCACTATTGCCCTCAGGTTTGTTGACCTTCGGCGACAACTATGTGCTGATCGAAGTGAGCATGGCCGGATGGCCACGTACATTTGGCGATATGGTATTTGCTATACAAAGTCTGGGCTACAAACCCATTCTAGCCCACCCGGAACGATATCTATTTGAAGAAAATATCAAGGTATATAACGACTTAAAAAGTCGCGGCATGCTCTTCCAGATGAATTTATTATCATTGACGGGGTATTACGGCAGGGGCGTAAAAAAGTTGGCCGAACTCTACCTCCATGAAGAGCTATATAGTTTCTGCGGGAGCGATACCCATCACCAGAGGCACGTCGACAATCTGGGAAAAATGGCAAAGGATCAACCGGAATTAATGCTAAAGCTTTCCGAATATCCTAACTGGTTAAACCATACACTGTAAGGCCAGAATTTCAGGCGGCTCATTTGCACTACATTTGCACGAATTTTCATTCGCTATGCTTTTGGTGCGTTCGTTGACGGCTTTTACGTTGTCTATTGTATTATTTGCTTCATGCAACAGCACAAAACGAATAGTCTATTTCAACAAGGACATAGTACCCGATTCTAATGTAACGGTTCAAAGTATAGTCCAGCACAGTGACGCTACCATTCAGCCTGACGATATCCTGGCCATCAACGTAGCAAGTATATCTTTTGCCCCGGATGACCGACCAAGCCAGGTTTTTCTTGACGGTGGTCTCAGCTTTGGAAACACCCCTAATTCTCAGGCAGGAAATACAACCAAGAACTCTTACCTGGTCGATAGCGCCGGTTATATTGACTATCCGAGAATCGGAAAAATGAAGATGGCCGGTCTTTCTATCAGGGACGCAAAGGATCAACTGGCAACAAGGCTTAAAGATTATCTGAAGCAACCCGTGGTTGAGGTTAGAATCGTTAATTACCGGATTACTATGCTGGGGGAGGTTCTTACTCCTGGTCCGATACTAGCCACCAATCATAAAATGACAATTATTGATGCGGTCGCAGCTGCGGGCGGAATTCCCATTACCGGCCGGACTGACAATGTAATGGTGATCCGCGATGCAAATGGGAAGAGAGAATTTGCACACATAGATCTGCACAGCCAGAACGTGTTCAACAGCCCTTATTTCTACTTGCGGCAGAATGATATCGTTTATGTGGAGCCTTCCAGGATACGCAGGCAGGAAGCCAATGAGTTCCTCAGGATCTATCTGCCAATTTTTAGCTCCCTGCTTTCATCAGCAGTTACTGTCTTTGCATTGATTCAGCTTGGCAACAAATAGTATTACTGAAACGATTTACTTGAGGATATGGATAACGATCAGCTGAAAAACACCTTAGCTAAACAGATAAATTCCAGTTTTGACTATCGGAAACTGCTCGCAGCAGTCTTTTCAGGTTGGTATTGGTTTGTATTGGCTCTGGCAATTTTTGGAACCTGTGCCTTTTTATACCTGCGCTATACCACCCCGGTTTACGCTGTTCGAAGCACGCTGCTTATTGAAGAAAAGAACGACATCACCAAAAATGTGCTAAGCAAGCTGGACCCTTCCAACCAGAAGAATGATGCGAATCTGTACAATGAGATTTTCCTGCTTCGCAGTCAGGACATGATCGGACAGACGGTTGACTCCCTGGTGTTGAATGTTCATTACTATGTGACTGGCCGTGTGAAGGAAAATGAGATTTATGAGGAGTGCCCGATAAAGTTTGTGTTTGATTCTTCCGGGTATATTGGTGGAACAGCAGACATGGTCGTCCGCCAGGTTTCCGAAGGAGTTTTCGAACTGGAGCGCGATAAGAAAAAGACCCGGGTGAGCTTTGATACCTGGACAAATTCTTCTTTTGGACGTTATAAGATTATATATCAGCATGGTGGTGGCGTGAATGAGCAGTATCTCAACAAAGAGATACGGGTTCATATGGAACCGGTGAATGCTGCAGTAGGCAATCTGCAGGCCGACTTCAAAGTAAATGTAACGGACGGGCGTACTTCTATGCTGGACCTGGTGATCGAAGACAATCTTCCCAAACGGGGAATAGATTTCCAAAACACAATGCTGGTTTTCTATCGCCGGGCTGAGCTGGCAAATAGTGTG
>JGI24806J26614_1000208_pt1 | contig 15110 bp, 14 predicted proteins | sample Kansoi200umMDA_FD_26614 | JGI IMG/M metagenome (IMG submission 26614)
AGGATTTTAATCAATATTTCTATATCTGTTATTCTGGTAAACTAGAATATGATTCATATTTAACTCCTTCTAACTAAGAATAACTGTGGTAACATGAAAACTGTACGAACTGTTCTGTAGCCTTTCCATCTCGAAAATTATGATCTGGAATGTATGATGATATTAACTGCCAGCCTTTTTCATCCGTATGTACAAACTTTTGATGTTTTAATCACTCTATGATCATATTTCATGACTTGAATTGATATGACTTGGAAAAACTAGACATTAGAAGTAACATTATAAAATGAGCGCCTATGCACGACGCCGGATTGGCAAGATTAACGTTTCATTATCGTATTGCTTCAATAGCTGTTTCTAATTATTATTAAACTAAGTCATACTGCTAAATAAATACTATGTAGGATATCAAATTGGTCCAACCTAATTACAAAAATAAAATGGCTGTATAAATACGTCGAGGTGACATCCAATAAATAATACATTCAAGACTTCCATTATACAAATGACTCCCGACCAAACTGCAGATTCTATCAGGAATATTGCCAAAGGTATTCGTGAAACGTCTACTAAAATAAGGGAGACTGTAAAAACACTTCGCCACAGCGGCGCAATTGACGAATTTACACAGGCAGTTCATGAAGCTACTTTAACAGCACGTATTACTGCAAAAGAGATTAATGAAGCATCAAAGGATTTGAAAGAACGTGGCATAATAAACGATACAGCAAATACTATGGAAGAAACAATAATGGTAGCACATGAGACATTACGGGTAGCAAAAAATATAACTTACGATATGGATGAGGCGGCTCCAAAGTCAAGGGAAAGACTACAGAAAGGATCTAAAGGAGTAAAGCAAGAAATCAGGAAGAGGACATCCAAAATAAAAGCTAAACAACAAGAATAGTATTTAAAAAATTCTATACTGCCAGTGCATTGTTATTTCATATTTTCTCTATGATAAAATCAAATTTTATGGCCAAGAAAACTAATCTTCTTACGAGATAGGACAAAAAGGTTATAATAAGTATTGTTCGGTGAAATTTATTAGTAGGTTGTTTAATGTATGGGAATAACTAAAAAAAGGATCATGGCAATAAAGTAACCGTGAGCTCCGTCAGTGAAATAATGTCGGAAAAAGAAGTTGTTACAATAATCTCTGGATTAGGTAAAACGGCGCAAGACATTGCAAACCTGATGGCAAAGAAGAAGGTAGGCTCCATAATTGTAGTAGACAAAAAAAGTCAACCTCTTGGTATTATTACTGAACGCGATATAGTAAAGCGGGTATGCTTGAAAAATGTTCCAGCAGGCAGAATCGAAGTAGAAGAAATTATGTCATCTCCACTCATAACAATAATGTCATACGATTCTGTAGAGTTGGCTTCTAGGATAATGACAAGGAACAAAATCAAGCGACTCGTAGTTTTAGAAGAAGATAATAGAATTACAGGATTATTAAGTGTATCTGATATTACCAGGCATTTAGCAAAGATCTTGCTTGACGACTATAAACGCTACCGATCATTACGTTTTGCAGTGGATCTATCCTGAATATTCTACGGAGTAACTAATTAGAAGAGAGCTTCCAGTCATAGACAAGTTTTTAACTAATACTGCAAACTCTGCATGCTTTTCACTTCAAAATTAAAATACATATCATACTATATTTTTATTTTAGCTGAACTCAAATCTGAGATATATAGAAGTCAATACAATCAACAGCCTTTACTAAACCTTCAATTATTATGATACTATAATCTTTAGCTTCTCTTATCATGTCTTCAAACATGTATCGATGTCGATGCGTTTGTTATCTATGGGTCTATTATCTGCTATTCTTTAATAGATTCTCCCGAACGATCTGAATTTCATTAGAAGATTCAATTGTGCAAGTATTTTAGCTGTCATAGATGATAAGTTAGTTAATTAATTAATTATTGAATGATGTTATTAGAAATTTATGTAGACTTAAATGTGAAAATATATTTAATTCGAATTTAATGGAATTTTAAATATAGCTGTTTGTCGATTTAATAGAGATGCTAAAAATAGTTAAGGCGAGATTGGTTACCATGGGTCCTGCTGAGAGCTTGCGTCCAACTCAAAGTTGATTGAGAACAGGCATAGTGACGTTGTAGTATATAACAAAGAAGAAAAAAGAAATTCTTTAAATGACTTTGCTCCTATATTCCATATGGGGAAAGGAAATTACTTATAAAGGATCTGTGGGGAATGGAACAATAAATTTCTTAGGCTGTTAAATCTATTCCTCGACAAGCAAAAATTACGGCCAATTATCGTACTGTATGAACAATTGATTTATGTTACGTCAATTATAGTAGGAGACAGAGATCGGAATATGACTATCAAATCAGTGTCAGATATTGATTTCCAAAAAAGAAATGGATTGCTTCCTGTAGTAGTTCAAGATCAAAAAACAAAAGATATACTTATGCTTGCATATGCTAACGAGGAAGCGCTTAATAATACTATTAAAACAGGAAATGCTTGGTTTTGGAGTACATCACATAACAAACTGTGGATGAAAGGTGAAGAGTCCGGGAATATTCAATATGTAAAAAAAATACTAGTAGACTGCGACTCAGATGCTTTGCTTTACTTAGTAGAATCACAAACTCCTGCATGTCATACGGGTAATCGCTCATGTTTTCATGTTACCACAGTTATTCTTAGTTAGAAGGAGTTAAATATGAATCATATTCTAGTTTACCAGAATAACAGATATAGAAATATTGATTAAAATCCTAGAGCACGACATTAACATACACAATAATAGTTATATCCATAATTTATTAGTGCCATTTAAATTATATCTCTATAATCCTAAGGTTAAAAAAGCTAGAAGATAAATGATTAATTTGTTTATTATAACATTATATAAACAAAATAAGTTAAAAACATTAGGATTTATTGTAAAAATTATTTAATTATTACCTCTACTATCATATCAATGGTAGAGGATAGAAGTACGTGATAAGTCGTAGAGGGCAAAAGCGTACCAGGGTATCATCAGGTTTGTTGCTACTCCCTGTTTTGACTCCTCTACTTTTATTAAGTTTGAATGTAAGTTTTTAGGCATCATAATTAAAAACACAACTTTTTAATGCAGTTATAGTGGACAGAAATACCAATTTGTATGAAATATTAGACTCTAAAAATATCCATGATTTACAAATAAATAAATGCGAATTGATTCAAAATTATCTTAAGTGACAAAAGAACATATAAAAATTATTAATGAAAGTAATCACTTCTTAAGAAATGATCATCAGTCTTATTTTTTCGCCGCCATCCTAAGTACATCTACTTGACCACTGTGAAGCCAGTCCTTAAGCTCTTCATGAGATGGCTTAAGATCATGCTTGCCCGCTAAATGGAGATGTAAAAGGACATAGTTAATTTGGTTTAACAACGGTTTATTTTGCTCATCCCCCTGGCGAGCTTTCTGTTTTAAATCTGCAGGTACAGTGTTCCACCACTCTTCATATTTCCTAACCATAAGACCAAGTTATACCGGAACTTAATAAGCCTTTTGGGTTCGTTATACGTTTCGACAGTTTATATTCATATATTTCACTCCTTAAAGTACTTTGAATTGTTGCCGTGATTAAAATTCATATGAAATATAATAGGTTTGAACAATGACTTTCTCAAAGAGACGCATGCCATTCAAAATGGAGGAATTGCAAAAAGCGCATATTGCCTATAAGCAATTCAAGGCTCACAATCCACAATCATATCATGAACGTTATATATTCCCGTTTTTTGCAGGATCATATTTCACTTATCGCAAAGTCGACGTTATACGCATAGTAACAATTTCCAAATCTATTTCCAATATACCTAAATTTATAGACATAGGTTGCGGATACGGTGATTTTCTTGAAAGGATACGGGAATTTATTCCAGATGCAATAGGGATCGAACAGAATGGAGATATTTTCTACACCTTTCAAAAACCGTTACCGGATTTTATCTATTCAATTCCTATTGAATCATTTGAGAAAAAGATGTTTGACGTTGCCTTTATAGGTTGGATGGAACCAGGAGTAGATTTCCGGAAATATGTTGCAGGATCTGCACGCTGTATTATTACAACATTCGATACTGGAGGCCAATGCGGGATAAATGGTAGTTGCGAGTACGAGGAATTTGGATTCGAAAAAATAGCATCTTGGAGAACACCGTCCTGGATAGATGTTAATGGCGAATTGATGAATAAATTCTATACACCTTCTTTATTATCTAACGAAAATAAGAAACAACAACTGGCGAAATTACGGACTGCTCATAATTTTTGGTATGTATATACAAGACCTCAAATATCTAGCAAGATAATTGCAGATTTAAAGGAATGGTTAAAAAAAGAAGAATCATTAGATTTTGGAAGATATGATTTTGAATCACTTCTCGATGAATGTGGTTTCCATTATATGGAGAATCTTCCAATGTTGGTATCTAAAAGTAGTCGATTGTGGGAAGTAAGCCTTTGACTTGAAATGCTATGGGGAATGATAGGCGGTTTGCCTCATGTTCAAAGCTGTAATAAATTTAATTATTCATGTATACTCTAACTTTTAACTCAACGTTGGATTGCTATTAAGATGGGAATATTTTCCAATTATATAATAATAAAGTAACATCGAGGACCCATTGACTATAATCTTTGACAATCTATTTTTGAAATTATTATTGTCTCGATTCCACTATCATCTTCTTCTTCATCGTTATATTCTAGTAATGGTAGTAGCATAAAAATATAACACGCTATTATTTGATATATGTAATATAATAAATAATTAGACCTACTGAATAGCTAATATATAGAGGCATGAAAAAGCTTGTTAGCTAGACTGATAAAGTATATAAAACATTGATTTTGTTCATAGGGGGTAACAACTTTCATCAAAATAATATATATCTCAGCACAATTATATTCCAATTAATTCTTGGAAAATTTTGAATTATGTTATTGATGTTGCGATCTAAATAATAAGAATAGAAAAATAAACAAAATTCAATAGCATATTAATTCTAATTGCATCAAATGTTATATAATATACAACAGAATGTCCTCAAAGAGCTGTTGTCCTATTATCAATTTTGTTATCCTGTTATCTCCTGTTTCCAACTATTCCTCTGCATGTTAATTGAATTGAGAGCATCAGTATCGAGCGTCATATGTACTAAAATAGATGTTAAATTTCTTTGGATTTAGATCTCGACTAACTAATGCAGGCTGGCCATAGTAACTCTTTAACTCATTTCTTGGTGCTATTACGATCCTTGCAGAGCATTCAGTTCAATTTTTTTCTTTGCTGTTCTCTTCTTTGTTTTATGTTCATATCTTTAGATTATCTCTTCTATTTCACTCAGTTGGTCTCTAGCTAGGACTTTATTCAGATCAAGACCATATCCACAATGGAATATTTCTCTGATTACAGATGTTTGTTGTTGCCCAAAGCCAATACTGCAATCCCAACTGCTCGTATATCTAATTCTATGAACAATACTTCGGAGATTTTACGCGATTATATTCTTCTTTTGTTACTTATAGTTAATATACTCATTCTAATTATGCGGTCACAAACTATGTATTCTGCTGCATCTCCTATAATTAAATGTGTAAATGATTTCGATATGAACTGATTAATATAATATTCATACTTGAACACAACCTTGTACTTTAATGAAATTGTAGGACACGCCAAAGAAGCCCCGTCTATGATAGCTGGCCTCACAAAAGACTTAAGTAGGAATAATATCAGTTCACTCTAGTTAATATCAGATATAAGATGATAAATGGGAAGTATAACAGAAGTGTTATCCAAATACAAAGAAACGTTGTAGATAAAGTAATAAACAATTATACTCAAATAATCGACCAATTCTAGTAAGGTTCAGTCGACCTTCATTTCTTTGGATTTGAAAACATGTATGATGACAATTCTCTCAGTATAGATTGAGGAAAACCGAGTAATGATAACCTTTACCCATGTTTGGCGAACAAGGTAATTATAGAAGATATTAACCAAACAGACTATTTGTTTTTTATATTTATACTCCATTTGATAAATTGATCGTAAATATAGCTATAAGAATGATGAGTGCAAACCATGACAATCAATAAGATTATGATTGCTGCTAATAAAGCAATCACAATATATTTCATATAAAACCCATTGAAGTTAATTGTTATACAATTTGAAGTGAAGCAGAATCATTTGTGTTAGGAATGTTATAATAATGGCTGATGCTTTCTGTATTGTTATTATTACCTTGACATCATATCTTGATAATAGTATTCAATTCTGTTTAATCCAAATCCTCTAATTCTTTTGATTTTGCCTTCTTTTATCAAACGTAGTATAGCATATTGCAATTCATATTTGCTACTACTATCAATCTCTTTTTCGATGCGTTTCCTAGTAGCTTTACCATTATAATTTTTTATGATTGAGTATACGGAATTATATACATACTCTTTCGACTTTTTATTTAGTTGAAGGGTAGTCATAAATGTTAATGGTAGATTTAAGTTAAAAATAGCCCAGTTTGTATTATTTTACTATGAATACAAGGAAATTGTTTGAGTTAATAATGCTATTCCTCGAGGATGCTAGTAGATAGAACAGGTTTTTTGACACTTTAATATAGATACATTCATAAATTGACTGAACACAATCGTGCTAACTAATGTAAGAATAATTTTCTTTTCTTCATGAAGAAATTAATTTGGGTTATTATTAGATGGTTGTTATAACACTGTTTTGTTATTGGCATAGGGTTTAAATAGTTTCGAACGTATGCAGCTGTAGTGAATTAGTAGATGCCAATTGCGATACTTCCAGACGTTGATGAACAAAGATGTATTGGATGTGCTCTCTGTGTAGAGATTTGCACTGCTCTCGGTCCAGATGTTCTTAGAGTAAAACCTGTAGAAGGATGGAAGAGAGGTAAGGCGTTTGTCTTCTACCCGGAACGGTGTATTTCAGATGGCGCATGTATAGGGGTATGTCCAACTCATGCAATATTCTGGATGAGGCCAATGGAATATACCTCAGGACAACCAGTGCCACTGCACAAGAACGGTGTATTCTCAAAAGGATGGGAAGAGGGTTAAGACGTCTTCCACTAGAAGAGCCATAAATACTTCTTTCCTTTTTTAAATTTTTAAATTGTTTTGGATATTGTTTAAGTGACTATATTATAAAAATTATTTTTTAAAATTAAAAGATTTCTATAGAGTAAATCTCATTAGACTAATTAATCAGATCTCTGATCCATGAAAGTCAAGTTTATCTGTCGTATACCCAATTAAGTTAACTCTATCTTGTCTTATTATTTAATACAAATCTTGAATTTAGAGGATATCTAATAAATCTCAATTAACAAGTTTGTATCAAATGACTATGATATAATAGTAATATTTATATGATATAAAATGGATCTTTATTACCTAAACTGATAAATTCTTTTCAATAATTTATTTCAATGATTCGATGCCATTATTTTTCTTTCCTTCCTTTTTCTGATTTAGATAATCTGTATAATCATTTATATTGCTAGAATATCAAAGCATAAAAGATTCTACAGTAACTCTATTTGCCGTGTCAGAGTTTTCTTTACTTTCTTTTCTACCATCTTTGCCCTATATATTTTCTTGTTGTAAATAAAAATCAACGATATATTTACTCTAAAACGGCTGTGTGAATAGACATTATAACTTCTGTTCATGCATCACCAATTTTAATTTTATTATACCCTCTATCACCTAGAGCAATTACCTGCAGTCACAATGTTTATGCGCAAGTTTATGCAAGGCATCAGCTGTATATCTATGCGCATGCCGTGTATATTTTAGATGAGTTATCGGATCGCCATTCAATGAGTCTGCGCCACATTATAATATGATTAATTCAAGCCTAGCTATATCGTCAACAAATTTCTGGATTTTATTGAAAGCAGCAATAAAATCCTTGTCACGAGAGATTGGATTCAAAGATACATTCAATTTTGCTGCTTTGTTGCATAATTCGGAAAAATCGTCGTTGCTAGGCGGTTTCAGGATCTACTATGAATAGCTCAGAAATCATATCTATCATTTGGTTAAAGCTTTCCGAACTTAATTGGCTAATATCAGATTCGTGCAACAAAGCAAATTTTGCGTCTTCTTTTTCAACTATGACGATGATGTTAAACTCCGTCATGCTTCAAAAAAAGAAAGATTAGGTAGCGTATACTTAGCTTTTCCTATAACGACATAATGTTTATACCATGATAAGCAACAAGCAAACGATATGCCTTATGTCGTTCTCAAATTTGAGAAGTTGGAGGCAGGATTCACAAACAATCCTGAAAGACGATACGAGCTGCAAACATGCTTCAAGTGCTACGCAAGGGGCATATATAAAAATTGATAAGCACAATATTTATATGATTACTAAAATAACCCTAAAGACGCGATGGAGCCAAATAGCCCTGAGTTGTGGGGCCGCTTTTGGGAACCGCATTCGCTGAACGAGCAATTAAGGTATTTGTCAGATGCAGAAAACAGCGTAGTTTGGAAAGTCATACAGAGACAGATTGACATTCCCGGCAAGAACATTATCGAGATAGGCGCCGGCTCAAACTTATTCTGCATTGATGGCAAAACGTGGTGCAAACGTTACGGTTCTTGATTATTCAGATCTGGCGCTGCATCAATACTGATGCTTTGAAGCTCCCTGATAACCTTTTGCATAAATTTGATGTGGTTATGTCTTTTGGATTGGCAGAACATTTCACAGACAGAATGCCGATCTTTGCGGCTCAGGTGAACTTACTAAAGCCAGGAGGTACAGCGATAATCTCAGTACCTAACAAGCATTGCCCTCCATACAGGCTCTACAAATACCTGGCTGAAAAACTCGGACGCTGGCCCTTTGGTGAAGAGTACCCGATGAGCAAGGTCGAACTAAAAGAGATATGCGCAGAAATAGAAATAAAAGAATATAAAATTATCGGTAGTTCACTGATTAACGCATTCGCGTTCTTTTATTCAGGATTTAGATCCATACAAAGGGCGACTCCTCTCGATCCATATCTCGGCTATGCGTTGGTCCTAATAGGCAAGGTTTGTTAAAGGAGTTCTGATTTTAGGAGGACTCTACTATTAGCCGAGCCACTGTGCTAGTATCAGTTCCACTGCTAGATGTTATTGTAAAACTTGTTCCTGCGCTTCTTGCAGATATACGCAAAAATCCAGGCGCGCCGCCGTCAGCTTGTGAGGTAAGTAATAACCTGCTATTCGCAGTTACTTTAGTAGTGTTCACTGTGGCTGAACCCGCAACGAGCGTAGCAGTTCTCATGGTCGCATTAGTGCCTTCTTAGACATAATAACCGTTGCCGGCTTTGCCAAGTTTAAAATTGCCGTTATTTGCGAAATCTAATAGCGGTATTGTGCCGCTGGAATCTTGATAAGCATATGATCTGTTTCCAGCGTTTGAATGAGTGAGCTGTCCTGTAAAGCTGCCATTATTATCCCAAAAGAACTGCTTTGCAAATGTGTTAAACGGCAATTACGTATAAGCATCTGTTTCGTAGTCGAGGTTCCCTATGGTGTGATTGGTTGAGTTAACGGTGGCTGTGTTTGTGCAGTTGTCGGGTTGTCATACTGAATTTTATATTGCCAAATCCTACGGTGGTTGCTATTACGTTTATACCTGTATTGCAATCATCGGCCCACAATTCAAGGGCAGATATGCTGCCAACATTTGTAGAGTCCATAGTAGTACTGGCAAAAGTAGCAATTGTCTATCTTTATGTTTAATGGGTTGCTCGCGGCTGTGTATATTCCTATATTGCAGTGCCTGCCCTTGCGCCGCCTGCGTATGAAAAACTGCAATTCTTTACTATGGGAGTATTTAACTGTGAAAGTGACATGATGTAGTCTGCATAGATTAACATAACATTTATTTATTATTTAAAATATAAAAGGGAATCAAACCAAAGCATCTCTAAGAGGAGTGCTTGAGGAGTCAAATCAAAGTCGCCATTACAGGTAATCCGGGAGTGGGAAAGCATACAAGTACGAGATTCGTATGTGAGAAATTAGGTGGGTTAAAAATAATTGATATCAACAAGCTAATAATCGATAATAATGCTTTCGTACTAAATGATGATCGATACGGAAAAGAAGTTGATATAAAAAAGACATTGAAATTAATTAGAGACGAATTAAAAAAAGGAGGCGACCTAGTAATTATTGGACATCTTGTACCTTATTTATTAAAACCAGATGAAATCGATCTTGTTGTAGTTATGCGCCGTTCACCTTATGAAATAATAAGAACTTTCGAAGACAGAGAGTACTCACCTGAGAAGATTAGAGAGAATGTAGCTAGTGAAATCCTTGGCATTTCATTTTATGATGCACTGAAAACTTTTGGAAAAGATAAAGTTATAGAATTTGATGCAACTGGAAAGACATCTCAACAGTGTGCTGAAGAAATAGTGTTGTTGTTACAAAACAAATTAAAACATGAAATCGGAATAGTCGATTGGCTCTCATTGGTCTATGAAAGAGGTGACGTACAGAAATTTCTTGAATATTATTAAATCCATAATCTTCATCTTATCCTCAGAGATATATTTTTGATCTATCTTAATGGATAACTTAACTAATTATATTACTCTGATTTTTAATAGTTTATTAGGCATAATGCCAGAGATAATATATTATAATTCATATATATATTACTTAAAGCATATCCTCATAGAAATATTTATGGCTGCAGTACTTAATCGGAAATTTGGTGAAGAGACAGTACAATTCTTGGGGAAAAAAGTTTCTATAGAAACTTCTGACCAAAAAATATACAATGGCACGCTAACTGGTATTGATGAAAAACTCGATATTGTACTCGATAATATAGAAGGTCATGGAATCCTTAAATTAATTCTCAACGGTTCTTTCGTTAAAGAGATAAAGCTCATGGAAAAGCCTTTTGATTTTAAAGCTTTATCAGATAGGCTTTCTAGAGTATTTCCAGGTTTAGTAAAAATTAGGGAAGATGTAGGAGCTATTATTGTAATGGATAAAATCAAAGTTACACAGACAGGTATTGAAGAGGGTTTTGGGCTTGCGGCTGATAGAGTCAAGGCAATATATGACGAGTTCATCAGGGAGACAAAGAAGTAAATTTGTCCTTCGAGGTCAGATATACTGACCTGGCGGGCCGTATCGGTAAATTAAAAACTCCCCATGGTAATCTTGAAACTCCCGCGTTTATTCCTGTCATACATCCAGTAAGGCAGACAATAACTCCAAACTTTCTAAAAAGTTTGGGTTTTAATGCAGTTATCACTAATGCATACATAACATTACAATATTACGGTGATGAAGCAAGAAAGAGAGGAATTCATGATATAATAAAATATGATGGAGTAATAATGACAGACTCTGGAGGATACCAAGTTTTAGAATACGACTCGATTGATGTTGAACCCACTGTCATGGCGATATTTGAGAATGATATTCGAAGTGACATTCCTGTGCCTCTTGATAAACCTACAGGTTATGGATTAAAGTATGAAAAGGCTAAAGACTATGTAGAGCAGACACTAAAAAATGCGAGAGAAACTCTTAATGCAATAGAAGGAAGCAAAGGCAAGGGAATCAAAAATAACACAGGCAATGAGTATTATAATGATGATACAAATGGTGCAGTTTGGGTAGGACCTGTACAGGGTGCCGAACATTCAGATTTAGTAAAATACTCTGCCGATGCACTTGACAAAATGGGTTTCAATCTTATGGCCATNGGCAGCCCTGTTGAGTTGATGGAGGCATATGAGTTTTCAATACTAGCACACATGATAGCCATAGTAAAACGTGCTATTCCAGCAAAACCAATACATCTTTTTGGCGCAGGACACCCCATCACAATTCCCTTGGCTGTTGCGTTGGGATGCGATATGTTTGATTCAGCCTCCTACATTCTCTATGCTAAAGATAATCGCTATATGCATTCAAATGGCACTACAAGGTTAGAAGACCTTTCATATCTTCCATGTCAGTGTCCAATTTGTACTGCTTATTCTATCAAGGAGTTGTTTTATATGGACAGAGACAGCCGTATATTAGAAGTAGCAAAACATAATCTCTACATTTTGAAAGCAGAAGTTAATGCAGTAAAACAAGCTATAATGGATGGCAGATTGTGGGAATATGTAATGCAAAAGGCGCATGCACATCCAAAACTTTTGGAAGCAATGGAACTTTTCAAAACCTTTGAATATCTAGATGAAGGAACACCGATCTTCAAAAGGAAAGCAGTCTTTTTCTATGATCCCATAGATCAATATAGACCAGAGGCCAGGCGATTCAGAAATATAGTATCCAAATTTGCGTCGTTAAAAAATAAAAAAAAGAAATTGGTATTATATCCAGATTCAGATATCCATCCATTTTATTCTACCCGGGCCTTTCTTCAGCTCGCGAAAAAATTCCCAGATGCACAAATTTGCACCTATAGCCCATTTCTTGGAATTATTCCTTCAGAAATAAGCGATATATTTCCAGCTGCACATAATTTGGGTTGCAAAAGGTCGGCAAATCATAATAATCCTAAAAATTATCCAAGTTTTATTGAATCCCTTGACCGATTCATTGTAAACAATAACTTTGAAAAAATAATAATAGTAGCAGATACTTTTATGCGACAGATAGTTAATGATCAACATTATAATAATATACCGTTAATAAAAAAACTGAATCCAAAAATTTTTGATTATACTCATGATATTATTACCAAATTATAAAATGTACTTTTTACTTTTGTTATAAGCTATCCAAAGAACTATTGATTTACATTACAAACATCAAATGTAGAAAACAATATAAAAAATTGGATGAAGAAAAGGACAATGGCATATGAAATGAAGAGTTTATAATATAAGATAAAATGGATCTAGCAATATCTAGCTTATATAATTTGTAATAATTCTAGTTTATCTTTTTTTATGTTCAATGTCCACTTATCTACTCTTATAAGCTATTAGTGATTATTCCCATTCTGAGTATTTTTTCATATGTATATAACTCATAACTTCTCATATTTCTCTATGATTTGCTTCAATCTTCCCCATTTCCATATTCTAGGGTTGATAAAATAGCCCTTAGTCATGACTGTTTGCTCCTGCTCACTTTTTGAGCCTCAAATGAAATTCATGTCAAATGAATTTATCAAACTTATTACATTTTACTGTCTTTTTTTTACTATGCATAGATACTGTCAGTATGATCTTCAGATATTACTTTGCTCTTTTTTAGATGGTTTCTTAATAGTTAATGGTTTGTTGTAATCGGGAGTAATCAACTACACATTCATGTCATTTATGATAGGCGTGGCAGAAGGTTTGAGTTGCAATATCAGCTCTGTGCTATCCTGTCTATAGCAATTGTTTTAGAAATTATGGCCAGGCCATTACCTTCAAAGGGATCAAAGTCTAAGTCTACTATATGAAGGCGAAATTCCAAATCCCTCATAATCTATTAGCAGCGTCTTTTGACTCAAATGATTCGTTTAGTTGTGCATAAGCTTGTTTGAGAATATTCGAAGATATTTTTAGTCCTAGAGGTCTTATTTTCTCAGCCAAGATATGACTACAGCTTTTCAAGCTCTTTAAAATTATATGTACCTCTTATATAGATATCCTCCCTAAGCCGTAGCGGATAGATTGTATCTACATTTGATAGCGTTCTGAAAGGACCATAAATTTTATTAGAACTCATTTAAAAGGCAATAGAATATCTTCAAGAATTTTTATACTATCAATGTAATTGTGTTTCAAGTGGAGAAAAAGCGTCTTGTCAAAAAGCATTTTTAGATTTTGCCGGTACAAATAAGAATTTTATCCTTTAATGCATCAAATTAGGTTAGTCGTGTGATGCTATAAATGCACTATTTCTTCTTTCGTATTCAGTGATTTGTGAGTCGAATTGTAATGTAATTCCTATTTCATCTAGACCTTCAAGCAATGTCTTTTTTCTGGATTCATCTATCTCGAAGTTCATAATTTTGGAGCCAACTATTATCTGTTGGTTGGACAAGTCGATCTCAATATCGACATCATCAGCAGTTATGAACATAAAATCTATTTCTTTATGGCTAAGCCTAACTGGCAAAATTCCATTTTTGAAGCAATTATTATAGAAAATATCAGCAAAAGATGGTGCAATCACTGCCCTGAATCCATAATCTAGAATAGCCCATGCCGCATGCTCTCTTGAGCTTCCGCTACCAAAATTATCACGCGTAAGCAATATCTGTCTACCAAGATATTTCGGATCATTTAACACAAAATTACTTTTCGGTTTTCCATCTTTATCAAATCGCCAATCATAAAATAGATATCTACCATAACCAGTTTTCTGAACTAGTTTAAGAAATTGCTTTGGAATTATTTGATCCGTATCGACATTAATCATGTCAAGCGGAATTGCTTTGCTTTTAATAATTCTAAAAGGTTCCATATTTTAATTGGCTCCGTTATTTCAATTCTTTTCTTATCTCCATTTTCGAGTAGACTCTTCTTACAACCATTCTCTCACATCTACAAAGTGTCCTTCGATTGCAGAAGCAGCTGCCATAACTGGGCTTACAAGATGGGTTCTTCCACCGCTTCCCTGTCTTCCTTCAAAGTTGCGATTAGAAGTACTTGCACAGCGTTCACCAGATTCAAGGATATCAGAATTCATTCCAAGGCACATGCTGCAACCAGATTCTCGCCATTCAAAGCCAGCATCTTTAAAAACTTTGTCTAAACCTATCTTTTCTGCTTGCATTTTTACCTGTTGTGAACCAGGAACTACCATTGCTCTAACTTTGGCTGACACCTTTCGTCCTTTTATCACAATTGATGCTTCCAGTAGGTCTTCTAATCGAGAGTTAGTACATGAGCCAATGAACACACGGTTTAATGGAATATTTGTAATAGGCGTACCAGGTTCAAGACCCATATATCGTAAAGCACGTAATGCAGATTTTCTCTCGTTTTCATTACCTTTTGCAAAATCTTCAGGGTAGGGAATCGAACTG
>JGI24806J26614_1000209_pt1 | contig 15076 bp, 15 predicted proteins | sample Kansoi200umMDA_FD_26614 | JGI IMG/M metagenome (IMG submission 26614)
ACTGAAGATCGATCCGACTAATGCCAATGCTCTTAATATTAAGAAAATCCTCACTGCACCTCCGAAGAAAACTACTACTACCGCTACAAAAAGCACTGGAACCAAAAGTTCGGGAACCAAGCCAAAAAGTGGCGCAGGCACAAAGAAAAAATCATAGCTGATATTTAATTTTTGATAATCTGATAAATTACCCCTGCAGTGTGCAGGGGTTTTTTATTTCCAATGAAAATTGAAGTTGCTACCGTAATTTTGCGCATAATTTTTCATCATGCATGTATACCTGTTACAGGCGGTTACACAAAGCCCTGATAGCGCTTACTGGTATCTGCCGGTGGGACTTCAGCTTTTATTCGCCATACTTTTCGTTGGCATGATGATGGGGGTAACGCATTTGCTTGGTCCAAGCAGGAAAACAGCCGAAAAACTAACCAATTTTGAGAGTGGTATTGAGAGCGTTGGAAATGCAAGGCAGCCGATGGCTATCAAGTATTTTCTTGTAGCAATACTTTTTGTTCTGTTCGATGTTGAGGTGATATTCTTTTATCCCTATGCGGTAAATTTTAAGGCGTTGGGATGGCATGGATTCATCGCGGTAATGATGTTCGTAGCATTTTTTCTCTGCGGCTTCATTTACATTATTAAGAAAGGTGCGCTGAAGTGGGAAGATTGAAAAGGGCAAAGGGCAGAGAAAAACATCTGCCCCAGCCGCCCGCGTGAGTTGTAACATAACATAAACAAATTAACATGGCTCGTCCAGTTCAATATAACTTATCCGGTGAGAACAATCTCAAGCTGGTAAAAGAAGGTCCCGAAGGATTGGGAGGTGAAGGATATTTTGCCACCAAGCTCGACCGGGTGGTTGGGCTTGCAAGAAGTAATTCCATCTGGCCCCTGCCTTTCGCGACATCGTGCTGCGGTATCGAGTTCATGGCAACAATGGGAGCGCATTATGATCTTGCGCGCTTTGGAAGCGAGAGAGTTGGATTTTCTCCGCGCCAGTGCGACCTGCTGATGGTGATGGGAACTATCGCAAAGAAAATGGGACCTGTGGTAAAGCAGGTTTACCTGCAGATGGCAGAACCCCGCTGGGTACTGGCCATGGGCGCCTGCGCGTGCAGCGGCGGCATTTTCGATTCATACAGTGTGTTGCAGGGAATCGACCAGGTCATTCCGGTTGACGTGTATATTCCCGGGTGTCCTCCGCGACCTGAAGCAGTGATCGACGGCATTATAAAGATCCAGGAACTTGTAGGCAATGAAAGTTTGAGAAGAAGGAACGGTGACAGATATAAAGATTTAATGACGAGTTACGGAATTCAATAAGTATGCTCAACAACGAAACGATCAAACAGCGACTCATAGAAAAATTTGGTGATCCGCTCACCAACTTTGCTGAACCATACGGCATGCTTACTTTTGAAGCGCCAAAAGATATGAACCTGAAAGTAATGCAGTTCCTGTACGATGACCCGGAACTTAAGTTCAGGTTTCTTACAGATCTGCAGGCAGTTCACTACCCCCACGAAAAAGAAAGAGAACTGGCGGTGGTGTACCATCTCCACAACCTCGAAGATAATGTCCGTATCCGTTTCAAGGTATTTACAAGCAGCAATAAACCGGATGTTTACACGGCAACAAAAATATTTGAGGCCGCTAACTGGATGGAAAGGGAGACGTACGATTTTTATGGCGTCAACTTCGTTGGCCACCCGAACCTTAAGAGAATACTGAACGTAGATGAAATGGATTATTTCCCTATGAGAAAGGAATACCCACTTGAAGAGCAGACAAGAGTGGACAAGGATGATGAGATGTTTGGAAGATGATCCGCTGGCAATAAATTAAATAACATTAAGGGCATTCATGTCTGACCATATAAATTTACCTGAGGGATCCATTGGAAAACACACCACAACGCTGAACCTGGGTCCCACACACCCGGCGACACATGGTGTATTTCAAAATATCCTCGAGCTTGATGGCGAAAGAATAGTATCCGCCGAACAGACTGTCGGCTATATTCACAGGGCCTTTGAGAAAATAGCCGAAAGACGTCCACTCTACCAGATCACTCCTCTCACCGACAGGCTTAACTACTGCTCCGCACCCATCAACAATATGGGTTGGCACCTCACTTGCGAAAAACTGCTTGGCATTAAAACGCCGAAGCGTGTAGACTACCTGCGTATCATCATAATGGAGCTTGCACGCATATCAGATCATCTAATCTGCAACTCAATAGTCGGTGTTGATACAGGTGCGTACACGGGTTTCCTGTATGTGATGCAATATCGCGAGCTGATCTATGAGATATATGAAGAAATATGCGGATCGAGGCTCACTACAAACATCGGCAGGATAGGAGGCTTTGAAAGAAATTTTACTGCCACGGCATTTGAACGCCTCGAAAAATTTTTGAAAGAATATCCTGACGTGCTGAAAGAGTTCAATAACATGTTCAAGAGGAACAGGATATTTATGGAACGAACGATCGGTGTAGGTCCGATCAGCGCGGAACGTGCAATGAACTACGGATTCACCGGCCCGAATCTGCGGGCCGCCGGTGTGGATTATGATGTAAGAGTGCACACACCTTACAGCAGTTATGATGATCTTGAATTCACCGTTCCTGTTGGCAGCACCGGTGATTGTTACGACCGCTTTCTCGTGCGCGACCAGGAGATGTGGCAGTCTATAAATATTATTGAACAAGCATACAGGAAGGTGCAGGAATTCAAGGGAGCCGAAGCAGATGTTTATCATGCAGATGTTCCCGGGTATTATCTGCCCGAGAAGAAAGATGTTTATACAAAGATGGAAGCGCTCATCTGGCACTTCAAGATCGTGATGGGAGAAATAGATATTCCGCCGGGAGAAGTTTATAATAGTGTTGAAGGAGGAAATGGCGAAGTAGGATATTATTTAATCAGTGATGGTGGAAGGACGCCGTACAGGTTGCATTTCCGCAGGCCGTGCTTTGTTTATTACCAGGCTTTTGAAGAGCTGGTGAAAGGCAGCATGCTCAGCGACGCGATCATTACGATGAGTAGTTTGAATTTGATTGCAGGAGAAATGGATGGATAGCGCCAGTTAGCAGTTGGCAGTTATCAGTTGTCAGTTAGCAGTTAGCAATTTGCAGTTCACACTAGCTAACACACCTGACAACTAACAACTGATAATTGAAAACTGCCAACTGACAACTGAAAACTGCCAACTGAAAACTGAAAACTGACAACTGAAATGATAGCATTCGCACCAGATAAATTAGTAAAGGCGCAGAAGATCATCGCAAGATACCCGCAGGGTAAGCAAAAATCAGCGCTGCTGCCCTTGCTGCATCTTGCGCAGGATGAATTCGGCGGCTGGCTCGACGCACCGGTGATGGATTATGTTGCATCTCTCCTGAACATCGAACCGATAGAAGTTTATGAAGTGGCAACATTCTATTCGATGTATAATCTTAAACCTGTAGGCCGTCATTTATTTGAAGTTTGCCAGACAGGTCCGTGCATGCTCAACGGCAGCGACCAAATCATTGATTATATTAAACAGCGTTTACAGATTAACGTTGGTGAAACGACAGCCGACGGCATGTTCACACTTAAAACTGTTGAATGCCTCGGCGCATGCGGTTACGCACCGATGATGCAGCTGGGCAAAACATTCAGGGAACACCTGACAAAAGAAAAAGTAGACCAGATAATAGAAGAGTGCAGAAGTAAAGCGGCGAGAAATAACTAAATCACCATGGGAAAGAAATTATTGATAGATAAAGTTGGCGTCGAAGGTATTCGCTATTACGATGCATACCGGAAGAACGGTGGCTATGCTTCTGTTGAAAAAGCATTTAAGATGACACCTGCCGACATCGTTGAAGAAGTGAAGAAGAGCGGACTTAGGGGAAGAGGAGGAGCAGGATTTCCTACAGGCATGAAATGGAGCTTTCTTGCAAAGCCCGAAGGTGTGCCGCGTTATCTGGTTTGCAATGCCGATGAATCGGAACCGGGAACCTTCAAAGACCGGTACCTGATGGAATACATTCCGCATCTGCTTATCGAAGGGCTTATCGTTTCATCATACGCTCTCGGTTCCAACAGAACATACATTTATATCCGCGGTGAATACGCGTGGATAGTTGATATCCTTGAACAGGCAATTGAAGAGGCGCGTGCAAATGGTTTTATTGGGAAAAATATTCTTGGAACAGGGTTCGACTGTGAAATTTATGTGCAGCGTGGCGCAGGTGCTTACATCTGCGGCGAAGAAACTGCATTGCTCGAAAGCCTGGAAGGTAAACGAGGCAACCCACGCATTAAGCCGCCATTCCCGGCGGTAAAAGGTTTGTGGGATTCGCCTACTGTTGTAAATAATGTTGAAACACTTGCGGCCGTAGTTCCCATCATCAACATTGGCAGCGAAACGTATTCAGAAATAGGTATCGGAAAATCTACCGGTACAAAACTGATCAGCGCGTGTGGAAACATCAATAAGCCTGGTGTTTATGAAATAGACATGACGATCTCTGTCGAGGAGTTTTTATATTCTGATGAATATTGCGGCGGCATCGCGAATGGAAAACGATTGAAGGCATGTATTCCGGGAGGATCATCAGTTCCTATTCTTCCTGCTAACCTGTTATTGAAAACAGCAAAAGGCGAAACAAGAATGATGACCTATGAAGGTCTTGCCGATGGCGGATTTCAGACCGGATCGATGATGGGATCAGGAGGATTTATTGTGCTTGATGAAGATCAGTGCGTAGTCCGGCATACTATGACGCTTGCAAGATTTTACAGGCACGAGAGCTGTGGACAGTGTTCTCCATGCCGTGAAGGCACGGGGTGGATGGAAAAGATCCTGAAGAATATTGAATATGGGAAAGGCAAGATGAGCGATATAGATTTACTTTGGGACATTCAGCGAAGGATAGAAGGAAATACGATCTGCCCGCTGGGTGATGCGGCGGCATGGCCGGTGGCAGCAGCGATAAGACATTTCCGTGATGAGTTTGAATGGCATGTATTAAATCCTGAAGAGTCACAGAGAAAAAACTACGGCCTGGCGAATTATGCACAGCCACGGCAGGTAGTTGCTTCATAATTTCGTTTTCAATTCGCGGTTTCACGCAACGGTGCAAAGAAACGCGAAGGGCGCAAAGAATATGCATGAAAACGAATTATCGAAAATTATTGTCAATCTGTGTTTCGAGATCCATAAACAATATGGGCCGGGATTGTTTGAAAGTGTGTACGAAGAGATCTTTGTTTATGAATGGGGCGTAACGGGGTTACCTATATTACGACAGAAAGGAATAAAGGTTATCCATAAAGGCATTGATATGGGAATCGGATTTATTCCGGATATAGTGGTTGGGAATAAAGTCATAATTGAGCTGAAGTCGGTTGAAAATCTGGCCGAGGTACATTATAAACAGTTGTTGACTTATTTGAAATTAATGAACATGCGACTTGGGTTGCTGATCAATTTCAATGTGCCATTGATTAAGAACGGCATCCATCGCATAGTTAATAAATTATAGCGCCTTTGCGTTTCTTTGCGCCTTTGCGTGAACATAGCGTGAAATGAAAATTATGGCTGAAGAGAAGAAATTATTTAAGGTAACAATAGATAACATCACTATAGAAGTGGAGCCTGGTACGAGTATATTGCAGGCTGCAAGGAGAATAGGTGGCGATGTTGCCCCTCCAGCAATGTGTTATTACACTCCACTGAAAGGAAGCGGCGGTAAATGCCGCACATGCCTTGTTGAAGTTGCAGCAGGCTCAACAGCAGATCCACGCCCGATGCCAAAGCTTGTAGCGAGCTGCCGCACGAATGTGATGGAGGGCATGATTGTAAAAAACATCACAAGCGAAAAAGTTATCGACGCGAGAAAAGGAGTAGTTGAATTTCTTTTGATCAATCACCCACTCGATTGCCCGATCTGCGACCAGGCAGGAGAATGTCACCTGCAGGACCTAAGCTATGAGCATGGGAAAGAAGGGACACGCTACGAATTTAAAAGACGAACATTCGACCGCGTAGATCTCGGTCCCTACATACAACTGCACATGACGCGCTGCATACTTTGCTACAGGTGCGTGTATGTTGCCGACCAGGTAACCAACCAACGCGAACACGGTGTGCTCGACCGTGGCGATCACTCGCAGATCGCTACATATATTAAGAATGCACTCGACCACGACTTCATAGGAAATGTAATTGATGTGTGCCCTGTCGGCGCACTTACCGACAGAACATTCCGGTTCAAGAACCGTGTATGGTTCCTTAAACCGATGGATGCACACCGCGATTGCTCCAAGTGTTCAGCAAAAGTGACCTTGTGGAACCGCGGCGATGAAGTGTTCAGGGTTACCGCCAGAAAAGACCAGTGGGGCGAAGTGCATGAATGGATATGCAATGAATGCAGGTTTGAAAAAAAACACACCAACGACTGGGTAATTGAAGGACCAACGAAGATCAACAGGCATTCGGTTATATCACAGGGACATTATATTGGAACTGTGCAACCGAGAGAAGTGTTAGAAGAGGTAATGAACGGGCAGGCACCCAGGTTGTTGATGGATATTCATACAGTGAGCAAAGTGAATCAGCCACAGGTTGATCTCTCTGAAATTCCCGGCCCCGCAACAGGTGAAGTGTTCGAAAATAAAAATTCATCAGGAAAATGACTGAAATACTCGCGATAGATTGGGCTTTCGTACTGGAGAAACTGATACTGATCGTCAGCATAGTGTCTATATCTCTTGTTATTGCGATGTATGAAACATACGCTGAAAGAAAAGTTGCCGCTGTGATGCAGGACAGACGCGGCCCAAACCGTGCCGGACCTTTCGGCATACTTCAGCCGCTGGCTGATGGATTAAAGCTGTTCATGAAAGAAGAGATCATTCCGAACACGTCAAATAAATTTCTTTTTGTACTCGGGCCATGCATGGCTATGCTTACAGCAATGATGACATCAGCTGTAATACCATGGGGAGGCAAAATTCATTTTACATTATTCGGGCAGGACAGGTGGGTGAATCTTCAGATCGCAGACATCAACATCGGAATACTATACATATTCGGCGTAGTGAGCATGGGCGTATACGGGATTATGATAGGCGGGTGGGCATCTAACAATAAATTTTCACTGATGGCTGCAATGCGCGGAGCATCGCAGGTAATATCATATGAGTTGCCAATGGGTGTTTCGCTGATTGCACTGCTGATGCTTACCGGATCTTTGAAGATGAGCACTATCGTGGGCGGTCAGATGGATACGTGGTATAATGTGCTGTATCAGCCGTTGGGATTTTTCATATTCCTCATTTGCGCATTTGCAGAATGTAACCGAACGCCATTTGATCTGCCCGAAGCAGAGAATGAATTGAATTTCGGATATCACCAGGAGTATTCATCCATGAAGCTTGGCTTCTATCTTTTCGCGGAATACATAAACATGTTCATCAGCAGCGCAGTGATGGTAACACTCTTCTGGGGCGGATACGACATTCCAATTATCAGCGACGGTGAGCTGGCGCAAAAGGTCGGGTACAACTGGCTGGCAGTACTGGAAGGGCTAAGCATGTTTGCGAAGGTGGCCATCTTCATATTCACATTCATGTGGGTGAGGTGGACAATTCCAAGATTCAGGTACGACCAGCTGATGAATTTAGGATGGAAAACACTTATTCCGTTATCGTTGATCAATATGATTATCACAGCGTTAGTCGTATTGCTGAAAGAAAACGGTTGGAGATTTTAACTAATTTTGAAAATGCATTCATTAACTAACAGGGCGAGGCCGGTAGAGAGAAAGCCAATGACAATGTTGGAGCGGCTGTATATGTGGAACATAGCGAAAGGCATGTGGATTACCCTGAAGCATGTTTTCAAGAGAAAAGCTACTATCAGTTATCCCGAACAGAAGAGAGAATTCAGTCCTGTTTTCCGTGGACTTCAGATATTGAACCGCGATGAGGAGGGACGTGAAAATTGCACAGCGTGCGGGCTGTGCGCTGTGGCGTGTCCTGCCGAAGCCATTACAATGGAAGCCGCCGAGCGCCAGCCGGGTGAAGAGCATCTGTACAGGGAAGAAAAGTATGCTGCAAAATATGAGATCAACATGCTACGCTGCATTTTCTGTGGCTTGTGTGAAGAGGCATGTCCAAAAGATGCAGTGTATCTGAGCGAAACATTTGCTCCATCTAATTATCAACGTAAAGGCTTTATTTACGGAAAAGAAGATCTGTTGATCCCTCATCCGAAAGAAAATCCTGAAGCATACAAAAAAGCATTGGGCAGCCGTGCCAGCAACAAGTTAAACCAGGCATAGTGATTTGTCAGTCCGCAGGAAGGCGGGATTTGCGGCGAAGGGATAATTGAAACTTTTATGAACGCGATAGATATTTTATTTTATTTTCTCAGCGCACTTGCGATTGGTAGTGCCATACTTGTAGTGATCAGCAAAAATCTTGTGTACAGTGTGCTGTGGCTGATCGTTACTTTCTTCGCCATCTCCGGGCACTACATTTTAATGAACGCGCAATTTCTCGGTATTGTAAACATGATCGTGTACGCAGGTGCCATCATGGTATTGTTTCTTCATGCGGTGATGCTGATGAACCTCAATGCCGATTCTGAACCCCAGAAAAATAAATGGATCATGCTTGCCGGCACTGTTGCCGGAGGTTGCCTGCTGCTTGTTCTTGTTGCGGCGTTGAAAAATGCAGAAGTTAAAGGAATGGGGACTGAAATGAAAACAGGCGACATTGGGCTGATCAATAATCTTGGCAAAGCATTGTTTACCGACTATGTTGTGCCTTTTGAAATCAGCAGCATTCTTTTTTTGAGTGCGATGGTGGGAGTGGTTGTGATCGGTAAAAAATAGCGAACTCTAATTATGCCAATAGAACGATATATAATTCTTGCAATAACATTATTCTGCATCGGCGTCGCCGGTGTGCTCATTCGCCGTAATGCGATCGTGGTGTTCATGTGCATAGAGCTTATGCTGAATGCTGTAAACCTTTTGCTCGTGGCTTTTTCGAAGATGCATTATCTGAAAGGCGCCGCTTCAAATGCATCTGCAGGTATAGACGGACAGTTATTTGTTTTCTTTATCATGGTGGTGGCGGCCGCCGAAGTTAGTGTGGGGCTGGCGATCATTGTGATGATGTACAGAAATGTTCATTCAGTAGACATAAATTTCCTGAACAGGCTGAAACATTAATATTATTAGGATGAATCAATTAGTTTACCTGGTTCCTTTATTTCCACTGATCGGATTTTTGATAAACGGATTGTTCAGGAATTACCTGCCGAAAAATATGTCGGGTTTTATTGGCAGCGTGTCAATACTTGTTTCATTCATCATATCAGTTCTGCTCTTCATTGATGTAAAGAACGGCGTTGTCCTTGATCAAACTCTTTTCGATTTCATCAGTGCAGGCAAACTTTCCATTCCGTTCGCATTCCAGGTTGATCAGCTGTCATCGGTCTTTCTACTGATCATTACAGGCGTTGGATTCCTGATACATGTTTATTCCACGGCTTACATGAATAATGAAACCAGTCCGCATTTCGCACGATATTTTGCATATCTGAATTTATTTGTATTCTCGATGCTCCTGCTGGTGATGGGTTCTAATTTCGTGATCATGTTCATTGGCTGGGAGGGTGTCGGATTGTGTTCTTATTTATTGATCGGATACTGGTTCAAAAACGATTCATACAATAATGCTGCAAAGAAGGCTTTCATCATGAACCGTATCGGCGACCTTGGATTCCTGATCGCCATATTCTGGATGATCATGGTGTTCGGGTCAGTGAATTTCTCTGATGTATTCACAAAAGCTGCGGCCATGCCGGTTGGAGCTGCGGCACTTACAGGCATAACACTTTTACTTTTCCTTGGCGCCACGGGTAAGTCGGCACAAATACCGCTTTATACCTGGCTTCCCGATGCGATGGCGGGCCCCACGCCGGTCTCGGCACTTATCCACGCAGCTACGATGGTAACTGCAGGTATCTACATGATCGCGCGAAGCAATGTGATGTATACGCTTGCACCTGTGTCGCAGACTGTAGTTGCTATTGTCGGATTAGTAACTGCTATACTTGCGGCTACAATTGCATTGAAACAAAACGACATTAAAAAAGTGCTGGCATATTCAACAGTGAGCCAGCTTGGATATATGTTCATTGGTCTTGGTGTTGGCGCATACACCGGAGCAGTATTCCATGTAATGACGCATGCATTCTTCAAAGCACTGTTATTCCTTGGAGCGGGTTCAGTTATTCACGCCATGCATCATGAACAGGATATCAGAAATATGGGTGGATTGAAAAAACATCTTCCCATCACCCATGCAACTTTTTTGATCGGGTGCATTGCTATTGCCGGTATACCACCACTATCAGGATTCTTCTCGAAAGATGAAATACTTGCGGCTGCGTGGTCGGTGAATAAAGTTTACTGGGTTATCGGTGTGTTGGGAGCATTCATGACTGCATGGTACATGTTCCGTTTGTATTCCACTACATTCCGTGGAGAGTTCAGGGGAACTCCGGATCAGGAGAAACATCTGCATGAGAGTCCTTCAGCCATAACCATTCCCCTTATTATCCTGGCAATACTATCAATTGCCGGCGGATGGATTGGTATTCCCGAAGTTTTGGTTCCCGATGCTCACCGTTTTGAACATTTTCTCGCTCCTGTGTTTGCAAGATCAAATGAATTGAAAGCGGCACATCATATTGATCAGTCAACAGAATTGTTGCTGATGGCAATATCTGTTGCAGGTGCTTTATTGGCAGCTATCATTGCGTGGGCCAGGTACAGCAAAAAACCGGATATCGAAACAAAAGGATTTGGAAAGGTACTGGGGAACAAATGGTATGTTGATGAGCTCTACGATATAATTATCGTTAAGCCGGTCTATGCTTTCGGAAGGTTTCTTAACAGGCAGATAGAAAAAAATGTTATCGACTGGATCGTGAATGGATCCGGAAGACTTATACAATACGGAAGCCGGCAGATGAGATGGATGCAAAGCGGCCAGGTGGGCAACTATGTTTTATTAATGGTTCTCGGAATGCTGGTGTTCTTTGTTGTACAATTCTTTATTAAAAAATAATTGATGATACCTGTTTTACTCATATTGGTTCCGTTAGTGTGTGGCGTTATATCTTTCTTCATCAGAACCGAAAGAACTGTAAGGACCTGGGCATTGGTGTCATCGCTGGTTACACTACTAGTTTCGCTTCTTGGCTTTTCATTTCTTAATTCAGAGCGCTACCTCTTTGTGGAAGCGGATTGGATTCCGATGCTTGGCAGCAGCTTTTCCGTAGGCCTCGATGGAATGGGGAAACTGCTTTGTCTGCTCACTGCGATTTCGTTTCCTGTAATATTTATTTCAACGTGGCACCAGCATTATAATAAGGCACAAAATTTCTTTGGGCTGATGTTGTTGTCGCAGGCTGGGTTGATGGGCGTTTTTGTTGCATTCGACGCGTTGCTTTTTTACTTTTTCTGGGAGCTTGCCCTGATACCTGCATACTTTCTTTGTTCACTATGGGGCGGCGAGCGAAGAATACAAGTTACTTTCAAATTCTTTGTATACACATTTGTAGGATCACTCTTCATGCTGATCGGGATAATTTACATGTATACAAAAACACCCGACCAGTCGTACGCTCTAGAATCTTTTTATAAACTGAATCTTTCCAACAGCGATCAGATGTGGCTGTTCTGGATAATGTTTGTTGCATTCGCTGTGAAGATGCCCATTTTCCCTTTTCACACCTGGCAACCCGACACATATGAACAATCACCGACTGCTGTAACAATGGTGCTCAGCGGCGTGATGGTGAAAATGGGAGTGTTTGGCGTGATAAGATGGCTTGTCCCACTTGTGCCTACAGGTGCGTGGGCGTGGGGCGACACAGTTTCGACACTCGCGATCATCGGGATGATCTATGCTTCGTTGCTCGCGATGAGGCAGGACGATATCAAACGGCTGATCGCTTATTCATCAATTGCCCACATCGGTTTGATGTGCCTGGCGATTTTTGCTACTGACAGCATGGGCATGCAGGGAGTGATGATCCAGATGTTCAACCACGGTATTAACATCATTGGGTTGTGGATTGTAGTAGAGCTGATCGAAAGGCAATTTAAAACGCGTAAGATGTCGGAGCTTGGTGGGCTTGCACAGAAAGCGCCTTCGCTCTCGGTATTATTGGTGATCGTTGCACTCGCAAATGTCGCGCTGCCGCTGACCAATGGTTTTGTTGGCGAGTTCCTGATGTTTGCAGGAGTTTTCAATTCAAACGTGTCGCAGTACAATGAGGTGTTTATGATATCTGCCGGTATCACAGTTATTTTGTCGGCGGTGTATACTTTAAACATGCTGCAAAAGGTGTTGTTTGGCAACACAAGCCGGCTTACTGCAAACGGAAAAGATATCAGGCTCAACGAAAAGATGACGCTTGTGGTGCTGGTCGCGGTGATCCTGGCAATCGGCGTGTATCCGAAGCCGATGCTTGAAGTAACCCAATCGACAGTAGATATGATCCTGTCAAAAATGATAAACAAACATCCATAAGCGCGGAAGAATATAAATTATGAATGCAATCGTAATATCGGCCATCTGGGGAGTGATCATGATGTTCAGTGGCATTTTAACCAAACGTCTTGCTGCTGTGAGGATGGTGGCCCTTATTGGAATTGCCGGGCTGCTCATTTCCACGCTAATGGAGCTGAATGGCATCAGTTTTTTCAAAATCGATACCAGGCACATGCTGGTGTTCGACACTTTTTCATTGCTCTTCAACACGGTGATATTTTCCTGCATGCTGATCTATTTTCTGCTTTCGGGCAAGGACATTGAAAAAGTAGGAATGGATGTTGCTGAATATTACGCCCTGCTATTTTTTGTCCTTACAGGGGTGGTCATCGCTTCATCATTCAACACCTTACTGATGCTTTTCCTCGGAATAGAGATCATTTCCATTCCGCTCTATATTCTAACGGGGAGTGATAAGCGAAATTTAAAAAGCAATGAGGCGTCGCTGAAATATTTCCTGATGGGCGCGTTTTCGACAGGCCTGATGCTGATGGGCATTGCTTTGGTATACGGGTCGAAAGGAAGTTTTAGTATTGATGTGATTGGCAGCAACACTACTGAACTTACACCCATGATGTCTGCGGGAATTCTGCTGCTTATTTTCTCGATGGCTTTCAAAGTAAGCGCTGCACCATTTCATTTCTGGACACCCGATGTTTATGATGGTGCACCAGGTGTTTTTACTTCGTTCATGGCGACAATTGTAAAAGCTGCTGCATTTATAGCCTTCATCAGGCTGTTCAGGGGTAGCTTTCTTGAAATACAGGGAAAATGGCAACTGATCGTTTCGATCATTACGGCGGCAACCTTGTTTATCGGTAATATCACTGCAGTGTTTCAGCAAAGTGTTAAGAGGATGCTTGCCTATTCAAGTATTGCCCAGGCGGGTTTCATGATGTTCGCGATCGTATCGCTGAATGAAATTGCCATGGAGGGGTTATTGTACTATGCGGCGGCCTACTGCCTCGCCACCATCGGCGTATTCGCCATACTGGTGCGCATGAAAGACTACACTTTCGACGGGTTCAATGGAATGGGCAAACACCATCCCGCACTGGCAGCAGTAAATACAGTGTTCATGCTTTCTCTCGCAGGCATCCCCGCAACTGCCGGCTTCATGGCAAAATTCTACATGTTGTATGCTGCAATAAACAGCGGCAAAGTCTTGTGGCTTGTGATCATCGGAATTTTATGTGCTGCGGTGAGTGTGTACTATTATTTCCGTGTTATCCAGGCCATGTATTTTAAAGATGGAGAGAAACAGGAAATTGAAAGCGGGCCCGGTTTTAAGCTGATCCTGGGAATAACGGCGGCGATAATTATTTTTCTCGGAATTTTCCCTCAGTGGCTGCTCGACAGGCTGTATGACTTTCTGTAAGAGGTGGCGCGAAGCAGCGGGGGTGTTAACCGGAGATTATTTTTTTATTCATACCTCAACGCCTCTATAGGATTCAATCTCGAAGCCTTTAACGCCGGATACAATCCAGCAAGCAAACCCACTGCGGAGCATATCACAATACCCAACACCACCCATAGCCACGGAACGACAAAACCCGTATTCAGTATCAGCGAAAATCCATTGCCGAGTATGACGCCCAGTATCACTCCAAACAACGCACCCATCACACTAATGATCACCGCTTCAAACAAAAATTGTTGACGCACATTTCGTTGCTTGCCGCCGATTGCTTTCACCAAACCAATCTCTTTTGTACGTTCAGTAACAGCAACAAGCATGATGTTCATTAATCCGATCGCGGCGCCTGTTAAAGTGATGATGCCGATCACCAGCGCGGCACCCGTCAGAAACCCGAGATTTTTCAGCAGCATCTCTACAAAGCTGTCGCTCTTGTCTATCACAAAATTTTCAGCTTCTGTTGTTGACAGTCTGCGTATCGGACGGAATGTAGCTGTGGCTTCACCGATGGCGGCATCGAGGTACCTGATGTCGTCTACTTTTATCTGGATGTTGAACGATGCATTTGGATTTGAGTTAAAAAAACGCTGAACGTTTTTGTAGGATGTAACCACCACATTGTCCCAACTGAAACCGAGCGATGAACCTTTCTCATTCAGCGTGCCTACGACCCTGTAAGGAATGTTGTTTACCCGGATAATATTATCCAGCGGTTTCTCCAGGTTGCCGAAAAGCTTTTTTGCAATCTCGCTTCCCACGAGGCATACGTTTCTTCCGCTCGAAACATCCAGGTTAGTCAGAGCTCTTCCATATGCAATAGTAAATCCGTTCTGGTCAACAAAATTTTCATCGCTGCCATACACCCTGATAGTAGGATTTGTTTTCTTGCTTGCATACGAAACTACAGCGTCGCGCGATCCGAAAAGATTGAGACAAACCTGTGCGGGAAAATTAAAGTCTTCCTTGAACTTTTCCACTTCGAATTTCGTAATCGGTTTTCCTATGTTTGATATTCTTTCCTTTT
>JGI24806J26614_1000210_pt1 | contig 15076 bp, 17 predicted proteins | sample Kansoi200umMDA_FD_26614 | JGI IMG/M metagenome (IMG submission 26614)
CTGGTTTCGTAGAAAACGGGGAATGAGGGTACGCCAAAATAAGTGGATTCTGATGCGGTCCGATGAGATTGGGCAGGATCTCAATAATATGTTTATCCATCCCACGTCACCCTAAACACAAGGACACTTTTCTTTGAGCTCCAAAGTAAACATGGGTATTGCATTCCGTTTGGAGCTTGGGTTAAGTCCCAAATCAATTACAAACTAGTTTGGCTGTTAGGGCCGTCATTGCACATCGGGCCTTAGAGCCAGCATTCTCGCTCCGTTACCGAGCGGTCATTATGAGGCTTGAATATGGAAGTCAGAATTCGAATCCGGGACTATGGGTGGTTGAAACCCCGATGGAAGTTGATGGATTCCTCAAGAGCCATGGAGTCTACTTGGATTACACCGAGGAAACCCTGGAAGAAGACCTGGCCACGAACCGCCGCGTGAGCTCCCATCACCGCCCAAATGATGGTCGTAGTAAATGCCTCTCCGGTTAACTATCTAGTTCTGGTTGATAGTCGCTAGCTTGCGGCGATTGAAGCGCCGAGCCTAAAATAGCCAGCAAATGCAAGAGGCACTCAAAATAAATCCAGAAACCGCTGAGTTGCTTGCCAGTCGAGCAAGCGAGCGGGGACTCTCGGTCGAAGAGTATTTGAAGAGCTTGCTCGGAGTGACGCCTGGGCACTCAGACATGCCGTTCAACCTTGAGGAGTTCTTAGCATCCATGGAGTCGCTGGCAGACGACGTTGAACCGCTTCCTCGCGATTTCTCACGTGAAGATATTTACTTCCCTGAGGGTTGATGTCCTATCTCGTCGACACGAATATCTTTCTTCGGCTAGTTTCCCGTACCGATCCTGACCGCAACACCGTTCTTGACGCGTTCCGAAACCTGACTGCAAGAAACGAAGTCCTCGTCTACACATCGCAAATCCTGGCTGAGTTTTGGACTGTTTGCACGAGACCATCCACAGCTCGCGGCGGGTACGGCCTTTCGACAGAAAAGACGGAAAGAAAAGCCAGCCTGATAGAACGTTATTGCCGATTGCTTCCCGATAGTCTCGACACTCATCAAGAATGGCGGCGTCTCATCGTCACTCACTCGGTGATGGGAGTCGAAGTGTACGATGCTCGTCTCGTAGCTTCGATGAATGTTCACGGAATTGGTGCACTCTTGACCTTTAACAGTAAAGACTTCAAACGCTATCCGGGAATTCTAGTGGTTTCCCCAGAGAACGCGTAATGAGGGGAACAGGCCTTGAACAGTGTTTATGCAGTGTATCGTGTCCCCGAAGGGGCAGGAGCGAAATGTCTATTGGAAAGATTCTTGACACTTAATCTCTCGCTGGGTTAAATGTGGTTGCATCGGTATCTCGCTAACTGATTCTTACCCTGAACCTCATCAACGCGACACCGGAGGTACAAGGCTTTGAAGAAAGAGCTAGCGTTAAGCATTTTAGCCGCATTTGTTTTCTCTATTTCAACCGCTGCGCAGACCCCCTGTCCTTTCGAATCGCCCGACGAGGATCAAATCGCAAGATGCTTGCTACGTCCGGTCAAGATTTATGGGGACCTGGGACCGGAACCCACCGCGCTACCAGCTCCGCTCAATAAACTCATCGGGAAACGAGTTAAAGTCAAAGCGAAATCGCTGCAGCGTTATCTCGAGGCCCGCGGTGTGACTGAGGAAAGCATTGGGGGAGCACTGGCCACGCCCCTGACGACTACCCGCTATTTCGTTATTCACGACACGAGTTCACCTTACCTCAAGGACGAACCGTTTCCGGCAAACATCAACGAGACAGACTACCGGGGGAACAACCTGACCCGTTGGGCGCAGGTCAAGGTCACGCACGTCTACGTCAACCGTCTCGGCGAGTCAGCCACTGCGTCAAACTTCGAGCAAATCGTCGGAGCCACCAAGTATGAAAGGAGGAACCCAGCGCGCACGATGTTGTTCGTTCACGTGGAACTCATCCAACCGCGCCGCCGTGATCCGAGTGGTGGACCAATCAACGACGCGTTTGCTCCGGAGCCAGGTTTTACCGAGAAGCAACTCGAGCGGCTGGCGCTCCTATATGTAGCCGCGAGCGTGCGGCGCGATCGGTGGCTCTTGCCGGCGTTTCATGCGGCGGTAGATGCGGGCATACCGGATGCGCACGACGATCCGCAGAACTTTGATCTTGAGTTATGGTTGGCAAAAGTGCAGAGGCTTTTGGCTGAACTCGAACGATAGTCGATGTGCGAAGCCGAGTCTCAAACAAGGGCGTGCCCCAATTCAAATTACAAGGAGATCGGTGGGGCAAAACCGACAACCTCGCCTCGGACGGTGAAGCAGTGCAGAACGTGTCACTCATTCACAGTTGCGTTAGTCCTTTCAAGGCACTCGTCATAACGACCCTGATAGTAGAATGACTGGGCGACATCCAGGGTAATAATTGTGGTAGCTGGAGCCAGCTCCTGCGGGAATGTCACGAGGCGTGGTCTCTCGAACCAGCCAGCTGGCCTTCCATCAAAGAATATCGACAAAATGTAACTTGTTACGACTGGGGCGGCGGAGTTAAGATCCACGCGAATCAACTTCAATAGTTCACTCACACCGTGAGACAAAACCGGTGGCTTAACTGCCCTAAACCGATCGAAAAGGAGCTTCAAAGATGAAACGCGCTACATGTTTATTCGTCCTGGTGGTTGCTTTGATTGTTGGGTCTTTGATTACTTCGCGTCCAGTGAAAGCCATCACCTACGGCTTCGTCGATTCAAACAATACTTACAGCAACACGGGCGCATTTATTGTGAAATCGCCGACGACTGGCCAGATCTTTCCGATTTGTTCAGGCACGATGATTACCTCCAATGTTTTCCTGACAGCGAGTCATTGCACGATTTTCTTTCAACAGGATCTCGCACCCAGAGGTTTTACCGCCTACGTTAGTCTGGATGGATCAATTCCTTTTGGCACATTAACCAGCACGAAAACGAAACTTCTGTCGGTCGCATATGTGGTGACCAATCCAAACTACAATCAGAGCCAAAGCGATTCGGGTGACATCGGAGCGTTGATCCTCCAATCGAATGTGCGCGGAGTGACGCCGGCGGTCCTGCCCACGTGCGGTTTGCTTGATCATCTGGTAGCTCAAAATGGGTTGAAGAATGCCATATTCACGGCGGTCGGATATGGCCTTCAGAATCGAGTGGTCGGCGGTGGCGTTCCTTACTTTCAGGACGTGAATCCCATCCCGCGCATGTATGCGTTCTCGAGTTTCAACTCGCTCAACGGTGGCTACATTCGTCTTTCGCAAAACCCTTCTACCGGAAACGGTGGAACATGTTTCGGTGACTCTGGTGGGCCGAATTTCCTGACTGTGAACGGTCAGCAAATCCTGGCGGCAATCACGATCACCGGAGACTCTGTGTGTCGCTCGACCAACGTCGACTACCGTCTCGATACTGTTTCCGCGCAGGGGTTCCTGGCTTATGTGAATGCAGCGTTTGGAACGACGATTCCGATTAACTGCTAGGAAACTCGGAGCCGGCGGCCGATAGAGTTTGTCGAGAAAAAGCGCATTGTCTTTTCTCTGTGCATCCTCCGTGAAGTCTGTGCCTCTGTGGTGAACTCTTTTTTCCAACCGAAATCCAACACAGAGATACAGAGTTCACGGAGGAGGCGCGAGTTTGTTTTTACGAGAAACTCCTTCCCGGGCTAGTGGACATCAACCGCCAGCTGCGCTCGGCTCACGGCTTATTGCTGCTGACCCAAAACCGCACTCTCATTGAGGCTTTCACGTGGTTTGCGCGCAGTTCAAATACGCTCAAAAACCCATTCACGAAAATGCAATGAAGTAGCAAAGCGATTGCAGTCGCTTTTCCATCCCCTGGCATCCACCTCGCAACAAATAAAAGTGTCTAAACTAGTAGGATCTTTAGTGTTCAAGGAGGTGGATTATGAACACGAGACTATTCCGCAAAATCATTACTTTGATCCTCGCAGGTTTGCTGTTAACAGCTATGGTGTTGTTGGCAGGTACCACAGCGGCGGCTCAGCGCCGTATTCAGCGGCGCGTGGTAGTCGTGCGACCGATTAATTACTATCAAGAGGCAGGCTTCGGTAACTACGCAGAGGCGTACAGAAACGGCTTCTCAACCGGTTATCGTGATGGCTTCAGGGGGCAGCCAATAGGGTAACAATTTGCCAGTTTTAGCCGCTGTAGACGCAGCTGGCATAGCAAAAATGAAAACAACTACCTTGCCCTGAAAAGCGTCTAAGAAGTAGCTAAAACAGGTATTAGAGTTACCTATTAAGGAGGTTGTTTTATGAAGCGAAAATACCTAAAAAGAATTGGTGGATTGGTCCTCGCAGGGCTCATGCTTTCCGGAATCGCGCTGGTATCAGCCGGTACGGCCGAGGCACAACGGCGAATCATTGTTCGACCTAATCCGTATCGGGTCTATCGTCCGTTTGGATACCGGCGGTTTGACGTGTTCGGCTATGACCGATGGGGTTATGACAGGTGGGGTTATGACCGTTTCGGTCGAGACCGTTGGGGGGATTCCAGGTTTGGCAGCGTTTATCGTGAGTACGTTTTTCGGAATAGCGAAGAGGCTGTGACCCAGGCCTACAAGCAGGGCTTCAAGACTGGAAAGGACGATGGCAAGAAGGCGAAGAGCTTCAGTCCCCAGCGCTCTCACTACTACCACGACGCAGGCTTCGGCAACTTCGCTGAGGTTTACCGTTCCGGTTTCTCAAGAGGTTACCAGGATGGGTTTCGGGTAGGCGCCAGCGAACGGGCCCAGCGAGTCGGCTAAGGCGCTCAAACTTTCAAACGCGTAAATGCCGCGGCGGTCAACGTCGCGGCATTTTTTCTTATGGTAACCATGTGAGTTTGTCTCCTAGTGCTGGAAGTTTAGTTAGTACTTGTGCGAGTGAAGTGAGAGTTGTTCCTTCCCTCTGAGGAGCGTTGGTTTACAACTTTGCGGAAGGAATTGCAAGAAAAAACTCGAAGACAATAGGTCAGTGTCCGAGCAACAGATGGTAATAGCCGGTAACTCCGTTAAGGACGTATTGAACGGCAAGGGCGGCGAGGACAATGCCCATTACGCGAGTGGCGATATCGACGCCACCTTCCCCCACGAGTCTAATCAAGCGCGCCCCAAGGTAAAGGGTCACGAAAGCAACCAGGAAAACCACCGCAATGGCGATTCCTATGGCAGCTAACTTTTGAATGTTGCCGCCGGCCTGCGAGGTGAGGAGCAGGATGGTGGCAATTGTTCCTGGACCGGATAACAAAGGCATAGCGAGCGGGAAGACGGCAATGTCGTGCCCCGCCGTTGGTTCTTTCGGCTCCGGCGATTGCAAACCGCCACGCTGGCCAAACAACATCGGCATCGCAGCACCGAACAGGAGTATGCCGCCACTGATAGAAAAAGCGTGAACGGTGACGCCGAGGTAGGAAAGCACTGCACGTCCCGCAACAAGGAAGAAGAGCGCGGCGCCAAGAGCAATCAGAACTGCGCGAATCAATATAGCTCGGCGGCTGGCGGGTGTTTCGCCTTTGGTGAGTGCCACAAACATCGGCACCACGCCGGGCGGATCAACAACGACCAGCAGGGTGGCAAAAGCGGCCAGGCCAAATTTGATGATGTCTTGATCCATTCAGGGAGCAATAGTACCGCAACCCCGAAAGGTAGCGAGAGCTCCGCGTCAGGCAAAGTTCAGTCAAGGTGGGCAATGGTAATAAATATTATTGCGACAAAGGCGCCGACACCTATGCCGATGCCAATGGCTATGTTCCTGGCCGTGGAGTGACCGCGGTTAGACTCAACTTTAGCAACGTCTTCATAGCGGATTGTTGACGCGGCATTCGTCTTCCGATCGCGAATCACAAACTCGTTGTCCCCGGTTTGGGCGATGTATCCCTTGGTTTTCACGCCATCCTTGGTTCTGACAGTCGCTTTGGCCTTGTCTCCCACACCCAGCTTGGCAATCTTGATCTTGACTTGCTCCACGGTCATCGCTTGGCTATCTCCGTGTTGGGCTCCCTGTTGGGCCCCCTGTTGGGCCGCAAGTGGCTGAGCGAAAATGCATAGCAAGACCAGCAGCGAGAGTAGTAATTTTGAATGAGACAAATGTGTTTTCAGCATAAACGTTTCCTCGGTTTCTAAGAGCTCGACCCGGACTTGCGGCCGAAATCAAGTCGTATTTTGTAGCCGGTTATTGTTAGAGCGAGGTCAGTAAGTGCAATGAGGATGCCAATTGCCCAAAAGGAAATACTTGGAGAATGGCGCGCAGGATAGTCCGTGCGGAAATTAAAATCTGTCTAATGCAACAACCATCCGACAGATATGGTGTTGGGTCTATAGTCTTGGGTCTTTGGACTTTGGTTTTAGAATGAACTTGGTAAGAACATCGCAGGCCAAGTCCTAAGACCAAAGTCCTAAGACCAAAGTGCCAAGACCAAACTCCTAAGACCAAAGTCCTAAGACCAAAGTCCGTAACCCGGATAATTATTTCGGTGCCGGCGTAGATGCAGCCACCGGATTCTTGGAGTTGTAGTACGTGATGAAGGACCGGGTAATATCCATCTCCTCTTTGGCCGAGAGTATCGCCGGCAGGAGCTTAGTCACGTCAAGAATCATGGTTAAGCCGTGATCTTTCCTATACGCATCGAGTTCTTTGCCGATGTCCACTGAAACCGGCCCGACGACGTCGCGATAGCGCTTTTGCGTCAACGCTTCGTAATCCTTCTGCTTGTACTCATACTCTCGCTGCAGCCGTTCCCCGTCGTCCTGCTTGGTTTGAATCGACGCCTCGGAAACCACGGGGGCTTTTCGCAGATTCTCGATGTCAGTAGCAATCTGGCGCACTCTATTCTGGATTCCCAGGAGTTCCTCCTGCTTGGGCTTCAACTCGCGCTGGAGCGTCTGCAACGCATTAACGAACCGGTTAATGCCGCCTTTTTCCTCAGCGAATGCCTCGGTGTTGACGAAGGCAATCTTTGAGTCGGGCACGGCTACGTTCGCTGTGTTTGTAACCGGCGAGGCCGTTGGCCGGGGCGGCGCGGTGGTAGAGGCTACTGGGCGTGTTCCCTGTGCATATGCCGGGAGAGTTGCGATGGCCGCGAATATTGCTGAAGCGGCGAGCATACGAACGATTTTCATAAGGTTTCTTATCTTGCTCCTTAAAGGTTAGAAAAGGCTTGACGGGATCGTCCCTTGAGATGTCGGCAAAGCCGGAATGGTTGCGGCATCTACGATACATGATGGGCGTTATTTCAGAAAAGGAGACTTCGCTGGGTTTAGCTAAAACGCCACACCGCTTTCGGTTTTCTTTTGTAGTTTCAACTGAAAAGACGCTTATTGAAGGGCGTACGGCGCGTACGAACACCTTTGTCCACTACGATTGTTTAGAGCCCACTTGTGTGCCCCTTGCAGGAATAGCTCAATCCGGTTAGGCGGCGCGAGGCAGGGCGCACAAGTGCGCTCTCTGAACGGAGGGAAAACTTTCTAGACGAAAACCTGGCGGGTCTGTAAGGCGGAAGACTTTCGTTATTCTCAAAACTCAAGAATGATGAAACATGTTTCCCATCCAAAATATATCCTGCATTTGACATATAGAGAACTGTAGCGTAGGGTGGTGTCGAACCGAGTTCAGCTTACTCCGCTCTCAGCTCCTCTGGGATCTTCCAGATCACCTGATAATCCACAGCTCACTTACAAAATCTGAATATCTGTCTATTGATCCGAAGCTTTTATCCCGACCAGGTCTGCCGAGAAACGAGCAGAAAAGCGGAGGTGCAGCTCTGAGATTGCTGCGAGTTTAGAGTTGAAACTTTAGTTACCGCTTGAAAGCGCAAGCTAAAACTTGACTTCTAAACTTTAGAAAACAAGGTAGCGCGAACGCTATTGATTCCATCACCAAGGAGACTGAAGTAGTATGACGACGAATATCACACCATTACATGATCGCGTGATCGTGAAGCGCATCGAAGAAGGCGAACAAATTCGTGGCGGCATCATTATCCCCGATAGCGCCAAGGAGAAACCGCAGGAAGGCGAAGTGATTGCAGCTGGAGCGGGCAAGTACAAAGAGGACGGTACGCGCCAGCCGCTGGATGTTAAGGCCGGCGACCGCATCTTGTTTGGCAAGTACACCAGTTCTGAAATCAAGATCGACGGCGAAGAGCTGCTGATCATGCGCGAAGACGAGATTCTCGGAATCATTACTCGCGCTGGTGCTGCGGCCGGCGGCAAGAAGAGCAAATAGGGTTCCCGGGTAACGCGAACCGCGTAACGCAAACTGTTAGTTTGCGACCGGAACCGAAGCACTTAAGACAAGCAGGCAGGCATTCAACGATCGCAAACTAACAGTTTGCGTTACAAACTTGAGGAAGAGACAAAAATTATGGCAAAGCAAATAGTACATGGCGAAGAGTCGCGGGCGTCAATTCTGCGAGGCGTTAATCAACTCGCCGACGCGGTGAAAATCACGCTCGGTCCGAAAGGACGCAACGTTGTTCTTGGGCGATCGTATGGCAGCCCGACAATCACCAAAGACGGTGTGACCGTGGCGAAGGAAATTGATCTCAAAGATTCGATGGAGAATATGGGTGCGCAGATGGTGCGCGAAGTGGCCTCTCGGACCAGCGATATTGCCGGCGATGGCACCACGACGGCTACTGTGCTGGCGCAGGCTATTTACCGCGAAGGTGTGAAAACCGTCGCGGCCGGCGTAAATCCGATGGCCTTGAAACGTGGTATCGACAAAGCAGTTGAGCGCGCGACGGCAGCGATTAAGAAACTTTCAAAGCCGGTTGCCGGCGACATGATTGCGCAAGTCGGTACGATTTCAGCCAATGGCGACGCAACTATCGGCGAGTTAATTGCCGAAGCGATGGCCAAGGTTGGCAAAGACGGCGTGATCACGGTTGAAGATGCGAAGACAATGGAGACGGACCTTGAATTTGTAGAAGGGATGCAGTTTGACCGCGGCTACCTGTCGCCCTATTTCATCACCGACGCAGAAAAGATGGAGGCCGTGCTCACGAATCCGGTGATCTTACTAAGCGAAAAGAAAATCACCTCGATGAGAGACTTGCTGCCGATACTCGAGCAAGTGGCCAAGTTGGCCAAGCCGATTCTAATCATCGCCGAAGACGTTGAAGGTGAAGCCCTGGCGACGCTGGTGGTTAATAAATTGCGCGGCACAATCACTGTGGCGGCAGTCAAGGCGCCAGGCTTTGGCGATCGACGCAAGGAGTTGCTGCAGGACATTGCAATCCTTACGGGCGGCAAGGTTATCAGTGAAGACCTCGGCATCAAACTCGAGAATGTAACGGTCGAGGACCTGGGACGCGCCAAGAAGGTGACCATAAATAAGGACAACACAATTATCATCGATGGCGCCGGCGACATTGATGCTCTGCGCTCCAGAGTCAACACGCTTAAAGCCCAAATCGAAGACAGTACGTCAGACTACGACCGCGAGAAACTCCAGGAGCGTCTTGCGAAACTCGTTGGCGGCGTCGCAGTGATTCGGGTTGGGGCGGCTACGGAAACAGAGCTGAAGGAAAAGAAGGCCCGCGTTGAAGACGCGATGAACGCGACCCGCGCTGCCGTAGAAGAAGGCATCGTCGCGGGTGGCGGCGTGGCCTTAATTCGCGCAGCCAAAGCTCTAGACAAGTTCAAAGTATTTGAAACGAATGAAGACGGCGAGACGATCGGCGATGAAGACGAGCAGGTTGGCGTCAATATCATCAGGCGCGCGCTAGAAGAGCCGTTGCGTCAGATCGTCCAGAACGCCGGCAAAGAAGGCGCCGTGATAGTCGAGAAGGTTCGAGCCAGCAAAGACCCGAACTTTGGCTACAACGCCGCCACTGAAACTTTTGAGGACCTTGTGGCCGCTGGGATTATCGATCCCGCGAAAGTCACGCGTTGCGCGTTGCAAAACGCTGCATCAATCGCGGGCTTAATGCTAACAACCGAGGCCTTAATTTCTGAGCTACAGGAAGATGATAAGCCACGGGCAATGCCCGGCGGCATGGATATGTAATCCCAACCGTCCTTAGCAAATTGGGGAGCTACCATGTCAGGCATGCAGCTTCTGTTACGTCGCCGAAGGAGAAGTCTCCTGAAGTGAAACTCCCAAAGGGGAAAAGGTAAGAAAATTATGTCTATGAAACTTTATGTCGGTAATCTCGCGTTCCAAACTTCAAGCGATGAGCTCCAGACACTGTTCGCGCAAGCGGGCACAGTCGAAAGCGTATCTTTGATTGAAGATCGCGAAACGGGTCGCTCACGCGGCTTCGGCTTCGTTGAAATGTCAACGAAGGAAGAAGGCGCGGCTGCAATTTCGCGCTTCAATGGTACGGACCTGGGTGGACGCGCGCTGAACGTTAATGAAGCTAAGCCACGCGAAGATCGCGGTGGTGGTGGCGGACGTAACGGCGGTTCGCGTTACTAAGTAGCGACACGCAAGTGCCGAACAAACGCCAAGCCTCCGCGCGGTATATCCGCCGGAGGCTTTCGTTTTCCGTGCATCTCCCGTTTAGAAAGTGGACTTGTCCACCCGCGGGGGGCACAAGTGCCCTCTCTAAACGGCTGCATTACGAGCAAGTCTGAAGGCAAAAGGGAAGCGGTATCAAGTGAGTACAAAAATAACCCAGTGGTGCTGCGTTCCAGTCATCATTGACGATGAGATAACAGAGCTATTTCAACTGGCATCCCCGGACGAGGACCCTGACCAACCACTGGCATTTCGCGTTACGCAGTCTACAGCGGACCTGGTGCCACTGGATTTTGATCGCTATGCGCCCAGTTTGCAGCGCATGGTGGATGATTGGCGACAGCAGAAAGAACGCGTGATGCAAATGAAACCTGCAAATGAGAGAGAAAAGTCGAAGCAGAGTAACCAGTTGTAGTTTGCCCGCAGCCGCCGCAGATTTCGTTTTTTGAGGCTGTCGGTTTACTGACCATACATGCGCCGAGCTGACGAATTGCCTGCCTGACATCAAGCCTGACACACCAACTCCGACGATTTCATTTTTCTTTTGTTCCTCATGGTTGTTAGAATTCTGTTCAACCCCCTACTAATCAAAGAACCAGGCAGTTGTACCTTCTCATGATGAAAGGGTCCGTATGCTTCGTAAAATGCAAAGCTCTTTAGTCCCAGCTCTCCTCTTCGTTGTTTCGATCATCTTGCCGGTTTCGGGCCAGGAAAAAACCGAACAATGCTTCACGGCGGACGCTCGGGCACAAGCCGAGCGATCGGCAAAAGTCTGGGAGGAACCCGATTCAGGTTACGACCCGGTGCTTGGGTTTAATCCTACGAAAGGCGCACGAGCCGGCGCGCTGCCGGTCGACTCCAATGGGCTGGCGCTGCCGCTCAAGTGCGTAGCGAATAAGGATCTGACCAAAGGCGCGGGGACTACCCCGAAGTTCCACTGCTCTGTTCCCGGAGTGGTTGACGCGGATGGGGAGCTCATCCGTTACAAGGTGAAACCCCATTTCAAAGGGCAGTCGCCGGACAAGCGCAACGGCGAGATCTACGGTGAGTTTCTCTCGTCTCGTTTCTCTAAGGCATTGGGTTTCTTCGCTGACGATGAATGGGTAGCCGATGTCACATGTCCCGACTGTGAGAAGAGTTTGACGAGCGGTTTTCAGGGCGCGAGTTTCACGCCTTTCCAGCCGGCCGCTGGGATTGAACTCGCATTGGGCAAGGGAATTGACGTTAAGTGTGACCACAAGGACTCCGGTGCGATCGCCGAGTCGCTGGGGAAGTTGGCCCAGGGCGGGACTCCACGAGCGGAGATCGACGCCTTCAAACTTTGGCTTGCCTTCATTGACCACGGGGATACCAAGACCGATAACCAAAAATTTGCGTGCCTTGATTCGGTGAAAAACGCCGACGGCACCCGTACATGTAAGCCAGGCAAGGCGGTGTATTACGTGAGCGACATGGGCTCGACTTTTGGCTACAACAGCTCAAGCGAGAAGAAAGCCCGACTCCAGGGTTGGAAGGGTAAGGATCCGATCAAGTTGAGCGGCGGACGCTGTACTTCGACTGCCAAGAGCGTTGGCGATGCGAGCGTGAGCGAAGCGGGCCGCCAACTACTGGCCACGGGCCTCCAGAGGCTGCTGGACGCCGAAAAGAGCGACGGCTTGATTACCAGGGTGTTTCGCGCTTCTCGGAATCAGGAGCGCGACGAAGCGCCGGAGGCGTGGACCGCGGAATTCCAACGCAAGGCAAAGACGATCATTGATGCTCGTTGTTCAAACTGAACACCGGAGCGCAGACATCCTGTCTGCCTCGACGCGCGTGGTGAGGCACGCGGGAAGGCAAGAGATCCTTGTGCGCAATGTCCGGTGTACGTCAACATGTGTGGAGGCGAGCCGGCAGGCAAGATGCCTGCGCTCCTAGATCAGTCTGGTACGCAACTGCTCCATAAGCGTACGCGCGACATAGCGGCCCAAGGCTAAGTTGCTTCGAATTGTCTGGATTAACGGCTTCCTTTAACGGGCACGAGTATTGCCCGAAACTGGAGCGGCAATTATGATTTCAGGAGGAAGACGTATGAATAGTTCATTGGTAGCTCAGCGGATGAAACGCTATCTAGCGCTCGCCCTGCTTCTACTTACACTCATGTTCTCAATTGGGCCGATAAGCTCGGATGTGTCGGCGCAGACCAGACGACATCGACGTCATCGGACTTTCTGGCAAAAACATCGTGACAAACTGACTGTTGCCGGAACCACTCTGGGTGGGGCCGGAATCGGCGGACTCGCCGGTGGAAAGAAAGGCGCGGCGATTGGCGCCTTGGCCGGCGGAGGCAGCGGCGCACTCTACACTTACAAGCTTCGCAAAAGGCACCGGCATCGTCGATACTAAGCTCCGCCAGCAGCGGAGGAAGTTCACTTTAAAAGGCGTTTCCGCTGGGGGAACGCTTTTTTTTGGTCCGACTGGTGACTGTGCCGCATCTAACTGCATCCAACAGTCGATTGAAATACGTAGATCATGTTGAGGTTCAATATGAATAGACGTTTCTTTCTTTCATCGTCCATCGCGCTGGGGGCATTTGCAGCGCTCGCAAAACTGCCGGTTGTAGGGGTATCGCTCCTGCATGCTGGTGACAGTACTCAGGAAACCAACAAAGGAATCAAGAAAGTGATCAAGACCGACGAAGAGTGGAAACGCAGCCTCACGCGAGATCAATATGAGGTGACGCGTCAAAAAGGGACTGAACCTCCCTTTACCAGCCCCTTGAATCACATTCATCAGCAAGGCATCTTTGAATGTGTTTGTTGCGACCTGCCGCTGTTTAGCTCAAAGGCGAAATTTGACTCGGGCACTGGTTGGCCGAGTTTCTATGAACCCATTGCTAAAGAGAATGTGCGGGAAGAGACCGACCGGAGTTTGTCGGAGACGCGAACTGAAGTGTTGTGTGCGAGATGCGACGCTCACTTGGGACATGTTTTTAACGATGGGCCAATGCCAACGGGGTTGCGTTATTGCATGAACGGCGTGGCTTTGAAATTCGCGAGACAGAAGAAGGCCTCGTAACCGCCGAGACGCTTAGAAAGTCCAAAGTCCAATGTCCGGAAGTCCAATGTCCGGAAGGTGAGTCACTCAATCTTATCATCGGGCAACGTGTGGATACCCTGAGTATTCGACTTGGACTTTGGACTTTTGACTTGGATTGCTACCCATTCGTTGGTTCGACGAGGTTGGCGATCGCGGTAATCAATTCGTTAGGTTCTACGGGCTTTGGCACGAACATGTTGAACCCGGCAGCCAATGCCCGCGTCCTATCTTCCACTCGGACGTATGAGGTCAAGGCCACGATTGGGATTTGCGTTCCGTTTTCCGCGGCCCTAATTTTGGCGACCAGGGAATAGCCATCTTCGCCAGGCATAGCCAGGTCCGAAACCACAACGTCTGGCTGGTACCACTCCAGCACTTCCATCGCCTCACTCGCCGACGTAGCAGTTTGCACACTAGCTTTCGCTTCGACCAACATCACCGAGAGAATTTGCAGCGTGTCCGGATCGTTATCGACCAGGAGTACGCGCACATCATTGAGGTCTGGAGGAGAAGCGAAATGCGCGACAGCGTCCTTTTTTGGTAAAGAGTTGGCGGTAGTTTTTCTGGATTCCTGGTCACGTTGCAGCGACGGCGCCAGCGGGAGTTTAAGAATGAAGGTGGCACCCTTTCCGTCTCCAGCGCTTTCCGCCTCGATAGTGCCACCATGAAGTTCCACCAGGTGGCGCACGATTGCTAATCCCAAACCGAGGCCACCGTGTTGTCGCGTGGTTGTCCCATCAGCCTGACGGAAACGTTCGAAGATGAACGGAAGAAAATCAGGACGAATGCCTTGTCCGGAATCACTCAGTCGAATCTTCAAGTTGCGGCCGGCGCGCTCGAGCTTGATCTCGATGCGTCCACCGGATGGAGTAAACTTGATTGCGTTCGAGAGCAGGTTCCAAACCACCTGTTGTAAACGGTTTGAATCGCCAAGCGTATGCCTCGCTGAGGGATCCAGGGTAACTACTAACTCGATATCCTTCGATTCCACGGCCAACTGGACGGAATCTATCGAGGCATTAATAACTGCGGCAATATCAACCGGCTCATTCTTTAGACGAAGCTTGCCGGTGATCATTCGCGAGACATCCAAAATGTCCTCGATTAGTTGCGCCTGCGCCTTGGCGTTGCGATCGATGGTTTCCATCGCGCGCGAAACCGTAGCCTCGTCCAGGCTGCCGCTGCGCAGCAAGTGTGACCAGCCAATGATTGCGTTAAGCGGAGTGCGCAACTCGTGTGAAACAGTGGCCAGGAACTCATCCTTCATGCGATTCGCGGTTTCGGCTTCGGCCCGGGCCATTTGCTCGCCGACGAGAGCCAGGCGAAGCCGTTCCTCAGCGCGCTTGCGTTCCTTAACTTCCGCTTCCAGCGAGGCAGCTCGCTGTTGCAACCGAGCGACTGCCAGCAGGCGGGCCTCGTCATTAACCAGGGCGGCATAGCTTTCGGCGGGAATAACGCGAGAGTGAACGGTACAAACGCCGCTGTGCGGTTCAATAAACTTCTCGCCGCCCAG
>JGI24806J26614_1000211_pt1 | contig 15069 bp, 13 predicted proteins | sample Kansoi200umMDA_FD_26614 | JGI IMG/M metagenome (IMG submission 26614)
TTTGATAAGGCGATTCAGAAATGGAAAGAAAAATCGGGAGTCCAAAAAAGCACAGCCGAACTTTTAGAAACCGCTTCACATTCACCGGCACAAAGTCAGCGAATCGTTGTGAAAATTGGTAGCAAGATCAAGATCATACCGGTTCAGGATGTTTATTTTCTAGAGGCAGCAGATGATTATGTGAAAGTACATACACAGGATGGAAATTTTCTGAAAAATAAAACCATGAGCCATTTTGAAAACACACTTGATCCTCAGCAATTTGTTCGCTCGCATCGGTCATATATTGTAAACGTGCAGCAGATCACAAGAATCGATCCTTATGAAAAGGATAATCACATCGCTATTTTGAAATCAGGAGCCAAGGTGCCGGTAAGTCGGAATGGGTATGCGAAGTTGAGGGCAGTGCTTGGGTTGTAATGGTCTCATAAGAATCCTCCTTCTATTGTAGTTGTTCAATTGTTTAAATGTTTTTGCTCTTAACGTATTTCTCTTAAGTACCCATCTAAGGATCACAACAATCTAACAATTTAACCATTAAACCATTTAACCATCACGCCTCCTGTCCTATCCATAGAGCGCCGCCAATACTGTCCCGCGTGGCTCCAGTAACCGTTGAAAGAACATTGTATTCTTGTCTCCATCTCAGCACCCCGATGAACGCCATGATCATCGCTTCTTTATATTTTACCAGGTTTTCATCAGGTACAACAACCTCTACTTTGATCTTCTGCAACTCGTCACGTAGTTTTTGAACAAGGAAACTGTTCAGGGCGCCCCCACCGGTTACTAACATTGAGGTATTGCCGCGGTTTGAGGCTGTCGCCCGACTAGTCGCTTCTTTTATCTGGATGATGACATGCTCAACATACGTTCTGAGGCTATCTTCTGTTTTGTACCCTGAATCTTTAATGAGCGGATAAACAACGTCCGTCCCAAATTCATTTGCCAATGATTTTGGGTATGGCTGGTTGTAATATTCGAGATTATTTAATTTTTCCAGCATGTCCTGTTTGACATCGCCGGTTGCAGCCATCTCTCCGCGGTCGTCGTACTCTTTTCCATTTTCATTGGCAAGCATATTTAAAACACGGTTTGCAGCGCAAATGTCGAAGGCCACATATGGTTCTGTTTTGAAGGAAATATTTGCAATACCGCCAAGGTTGAGAAAGTAATCATAGTTTCCCAGGAGCAACTTTTCACCGATGGGTACTATGGGCGCTCCCTGCCCACTAAAAGCGAGATCGATTGCCCTAAGGTCTGTTACTACGGGCAATTGAGTTTCGGCAGCGATAGAAGCCCCATCTCCCAATTGGGCGGTCATTTTTTTGGATGGCACATGAAAGGTGGTATGGCCATGTGAGGAAACGAGTGCTACCTGGTAATGAAGATCGTTTTCATCAATGAATTTATTTACTTGCTGCCCCACGTAATGACCGTAGTCAATATGGAGCAACTGATAGTCTAATGCCGCTAAGGATATCGCGCTTTTTAACTTATCTACCCAGGCATCGGTATACGAATAACAATCTGCTTTTTTTATGTCATAATTCCACTTACCGGCATTCTCCTGGAATTCCGCAAAAGCTATATCAAGCCCATCCAGGGAACTGCCGCTCATTACGCCAATTGCTCTGTAAATCATTTTGAATTTATGATTTTAGAATTAGTTTTGCCAAAAGTAAGCTGAATAGTGACAAAGGATATAATTGAGGGAACCTCAATGGAATTGTAACGCGCAGCCGCGCAAGGCGCTTACTTCAGTATTGAAGCGGTAACCAAATCCAACTCTTACCTAATGGTCATTAACCTTAGCGATCAGCACAGTCTTTTAACAAACTGGATCGCTGAATTGAGAGATGTAGAAGTGCAGAAAGACCGGATGCGTTTTCGTCGCAACCTTGAACGTATTGGAGAAGTAGCTGCTTACGAAATCAGCAAGACCTGGCCATTTGAAGAAATAGAAATTCAAACTCCCCTTGGAATCGCGGAATCAAAGATGATGAAGGATCAGCCCGTCCTGGCGACTATTCTTCGTGCGGGCCTTCCACTACACCAGGGCTTACTTAATTTTTTTGATAAGGCTGACAATGCATTTATCTCAGCTTATCGCAAACATGAAAAAGATGGGTCGTTTGAAATCAGCCTCGATTATATTTCGTGTCCTGAAATCGAAGACCGCATATTGATAATATCAGACCCCATGCTCGCAACTGGATCGTCGTTGGTCAAGACCATCCAGTTTTTGAAGGACGAAGGTCGACCGAGGCAAATACATATTGTAGCGGCCATTGCCTGTACCGTTGGCATTGAGTATGTAAAAAGGGAAGAGCCTTCTGTTACCATTTGGTGTGGTGATATTGACGATGAGCTTACTGCCAAGGGTTATATCGTCCCTGGCCTTGGCGACGCCGGTGACCTGGCATATGGTGTAAAGGTGCAGATGTGATCAGTTAATGATTCTTTGACTAATAAGAGAGCCGGGCATATTCCACGTCGATACTTTTAAGTAAGTTTCCCATTCACCCATTGCAATTCACAAATACGATGGGGCAACTTTAACCCCTTATTTTGCCGATTTTATTTCTGATCTTCTGGCAATTGTCGTATTTTCCACTTCTATTTCCCCAGATGAAAAAGCTGCTTTTAACCGTAACTATTTGTGGAGCACTGGCCATCGATTTGTCTGCACAGGATCCTAATTTTTCGCAGTTTTTTGCATCACCTCTCACTTTAAATCCGGCACTTACCGGCAAATTTGATGGAGTTTATCGCGTAGCCGGCAACTATCGTAATCAATGGCCGACCATTTTTAATGCCTTCACCACCTATACTGCATCCTTCGATGTAGGAATCCTAAAAAGCCGTGTTCCGGAATTTGACCAATTTGGTGTTGGCATCTTGGGTTTTGCCGACCAGGCCGGAGACGGGGCACTAAAAACCAGCTCCGCTGCGCTTTCGCTCGCTTACCATAAAGCCATTGACGAAAATGGACTTCACCAAATCGGGGCGGGCTTCCAGGGAGGATTTGTGAGTAAGAAACTGGATGTTACAAAACTTACATTTGAAGATGAGCTTACCACCACCGGATTTGTGCAAGGCACTACCCAGGAGGTGTTTTCCGGAAGCCAGGTGGCCGTATCATACTTCGATATGAATGCCGGAATTTTATACAATGGCTCTTCAAATGGTTACAATAATTTTTACATGGGGGTTTCGGCGTATCATATCAACCGGCCCAAGGAGAGCTTTCAGGGGGATCAATATTTTTTACTCAATCCCAGGATCACTTTCCAGGGAGGTGGAAAGATCCCCGTTGGACAATACAATTACCTGCACTTCAGCGCCAACCATAGCATGCAGGCAAAAGCTCGCAATACTGTTCTTGGCGGCGCTTATGGATTGAATGTAAATGGTGATATTGAAAACCCTACGATAGTCTATGTTGGCAGCTGGTTCCGGTTCGGAGACGCAATAATTCCTTATGTAGGTTTGGAATTTGGTGAATTCCATTTTGGCGCCACTTACGACGTAAACATCAGTAGTCTTAAACCAGGGTCCAATACAAGAGGAGGCGCCGAGTTTTCTCTTATTTATATTAAGAAGCCGACAGATCCTTACGCAAAAAAATTGAACTGCCCGAAATTTTAATTAACCTCGAATTAACCATAAGACAAGGGCACAGATCATTCTGCGCCCTTGTTTATTTTTGACCGATGAAGAAGCTATTTTCTAATCTCACATTCTGGGTACTGATAGCGATTACGGCGGCAATATTGATTGGTTATTTTGCTCCTTCATTTGCCTTGCAGCCTCTGCTAAAAACTGCGGTAAAAACAAAAATTTTCGGACAAGAAATAACTATAGGTTCAACCCTTAGCGAGTTTCTTGCGGGAATATTTATTAGTGCGGTCAAGCTTCTCATAAACCCGATCATTTTTCTCACGATTACGCTGACTTTGTGCCGGTGAATGTGAAGCGGTTTCTAAAAGTTCGGCTGTGCTTTTTTGGACTCCCGATTTTTCTTTCCATTTCTGAATCGCCTTATCAAATCTTTCTTTGTTAAATGGTTTAAGTAAATAATCAATAGCGTGTGATTCAAAGGCCTTAATTGCGTATTCATCGAAAGCGGTAGTAAAGATTACGGCCGGAGGTTGATCGAGTAATTCGAGCATTTCAAAGCCGTTGATCTTCGGCATCTGGATGTCAAGAAAAATCAAATCCGGCTGATGGACCTGAATGGCCTTTACACCTTCAAAGCCGTCGTTGCACTCCTGCACAACTTCAAGATCAGGGTAAGTTTGCAAATATTCTTTTACAATTGTTCTTGCCAGTGGTTCGTCGTCAACTATTATTATCTTATTCATTAGTATTGGGAATTTTAAAAATTACAGCAAAAGAATTCTTCTCCTTATTTATCTCTACAAGATCGGTCCTTCCGAATAAAAGGTAGAGTCTTCGTTGTACAGCATTTAAACCAAAACCGGTTCCTTCGGGCATTTGCATATCGGCATCGAAAGGATTGGTGACAGTAACTACCAAGTATTTGATTGACGCCGGGTGACTGTTGCTGTCTGGTTGAAACAAGGTTACATTCGTGTCTATTATTTTTGCCCTTACTGCAATCAACACTTCACCAGTGGTGCCGTATAATCCGAATTTAATTGCATTTTCCATGATGGGCTGCAGTAACAGGGAAGGGATTTTCCAGTCAAATGTTTCTTCCGGAATATCCATCTCTGTTTTTAGACGGTAGCCAAAGCGAACTTTCTCAATTTCGAGATACAGTTTTAAATGCTCCAACTCCTCTGAAAAACTGATAAACTGATTTTCGTCTCTGCGCATGGTGCTGCGAAAAAAATCAGAGAGCTGCTGCACCATTTTTCGGGCTTCGTCCGGCTTAATCGCAATTAAGGCATTAATGCTGTTCAGGCTGTTGAATAAGAAGTGTGGTTGCAACTGTTGGCGAAGCTTAAAAAGCTCTGCTTCCTTTGCCAACTTTTCGGCGTCTGCTTTTCGTTGCTCTGTCTGCTTTTGCTCTTCCGAATTAAACCATACCACGCTAATTAAAGATATGCAACCCAAAATCAGCAAAGCGATGCTTCCACGCACGGGCATTGAGCTTTTCAGGAATTGACGGTAGCCAGGAAAATTCGAAGCGGTTAAAGACAGCAGCCAATGGCCCAAAACGAGCCAGACGGCCATCAGCACTAAACACCATATGAGAATATTAATGTAACGTTCGCTTCGTGGCGTATAAAAACGAAGCGTATTCATAATTAGCAGTGCGAAGAAGAAAAGTGATATTGTGCTTATACCACTGTCAATGAATGCTACTTCCCATGGTTGTCCAAACCACTTTACTACAAAAGCAATATCGACAAGAGCAATAATCCAGCTTATGCCGAAAATAATTCTGAATCTTGTCTGTGATAAGGGAGATGAAGCCATAAGATTAAGGAACAAGCATCAGGAACAAGGATTCAAGATTTCAGGCCTGTAGAAGCTCTCACACGTTTTCGATTCCTCTTGTGCGTCTTGTACCTTGTATCCCTGTGCCTTTTCCTTTATGCCAGTTCTAAAAGCTGATGAGTTTGTGCAAATAAAATATTCTCAGCCTTTTGGTTTACGATATGAATATATGCCTCTGCATTATCTCGCTCCTCGATCCGGGAGTATAATTCAGCACCGTCGATTAATTCACTGAGCTTATATATTTCACTCACATTAATGAACCGCCACTGCACTAACTGTTGCTTGCGGTTATAAAACGTCTCCTCTTCTTTTTCACCTGTACGCTGTGCTTTTTTAAATGCGTCTTCCTTTGTCGAGGCTGAAATTAACCTGAGTTGTTCATCAAACTGGGGAGTATGATCCCCGTCACCGCAAATTATCCGGAACACAAGTTTTGCAAGATACCAGTTCATAAATTTTCACTTTAGGATTTTGAAACAACAGAACATGAATTATGTGAACTTCATAATCCGGGCTGTTTAGTAACTTCTGATTTCAATGCCTCCAAAGATGGAGGTACCCTCAAGGATCAGGATTTTATTTGGATCAAGCGTCGCATGTTGAGCGGACCGCTTATCTTCTACGCCTCCAAAAACAGCGGCCATGTGCGTTTTCACTTGCCAGTTAGAGGGCACAATCAATTTTGTTCCTCCAAATACCTGGGTAAGATCAATTGTAGCCACCCCGTTGATATCCGCCTGGGTGAGATCAATTTCACTACCACCCATAATGTTCGTAATGTCGCCACCCTTAAAATTTTTTGAAATAATATTCTTCTTAATTCCGCCAAAAATGGAGGTTGAGTCAATAATATCTTCATTTAAAGAAGTACCAGCAGGCGGCGTTACCAGGTTAGTGTCTGTCGTGGTTGCGGCTTGACCTTCAGGTGCCCATTGGCGCCGAGGCCTAAGTATAAAAAAGAGGCCGAGGATGATGAGTGCAGCAGGCCAGAGATATTTATACATTACCAGGTCGGGGAAATTATTCCTGATCAGAAATACACCTCCTATGAGCATAAGTACAAACCAAAAGCCTCCGCGAAAGCCATGTCCGGCACCAAGAAATAAGCCTAAGGCAATCAAGATCATAGGCCAGTCGTAAACCCATTCAGGAATGGGAAATAATGCCACCTTTAACAAAGCAACGGCCCCAATTACAAGAAGGAGTAACCCGATCCAGACGCGGCTTCTTCCCGGTGAATGTCCGCCGTAGCGATTTCGTATTTCATCGCGAAACATATGCCTCTCCTCACGCCATCTTTCCCTTTGGCTCCTCCTATGCTCTCTCCAGTTATCTGAATCCATAATTCAATTTTTACCAAAAATACTATTGGAAATGGCGAATAGTCAATAGAGAAGTGGATTTAGAACAAGTAAAATCGGTGAATGACCGAAAGCGGGGGGCGAAAACCGAGCGTGAGCAAATAGGTAGAATGGATGGTGACCTGCTAAGAAAGTGAAGTACTCCAATCAACATCAAATTCATCCTTGCTTCCCTTGGTACAGGTGAAGATGAAAGGAGTAATTACAGGTACATGGGTGTACGCAAAATCTTCAAAATCGTCACTCATGAAGATGACTTCCACATTTGCAGTGGTATAAGTCTCAGTGGAGTGATGGTCTATTGTTTCCAGGATGTTAGGGATCACAATTTCTGAAGGTTTCATTTCACTTCTGGTGTCCGCCAATTTTTCTAACAATAATTCCGGGAGGTCAATTTTGCTAAATACCGTCGTTATATATGTCGTAGAATTGTCCATAACAAAATTTTTTGTGTCTATTGAAACTTGTTTTTTCATCAATGAGACGAGAATTTTGTTAGCTGATTTAATATAAATATGTTAAAAGAAAAACTGTGCCAAACAAAAAAAATTAAAAAACAGGCCCTCGCTTTTCGATTAATTGTCAATGGAAAAGGAAGCGAAAATATTTTAATGCACAAACTCGAACCTATCTCCGTCAAATAGTCCCAGGTCACTAAGTTTGAGGTGTGGAATCACCAGTAAAGCCATAAAGGAAAGCGTCATAAATGGAGCTGACAAAGTGCTCCCGGCGTATTTGACCGCCTTATCAATAAGGGAATATTGTTCGGCAACTTTGTAACCATTTTCATTGCTCATCAGGCCGCCCACTGGTAAAGGAACAATCATTTGAGTATCATCACTCACAAAACTTACGCCGCCCCTATGCTCAATCACCATATTCACGGCTTCACAAATGTTTTCGTCGTCCACCCCAACGGCCACTATATTGTGGCTGTCGTGGGCAACCGAAGAAGCTAAGGCACCAGTTTTTAAACCAAAGTTTTTGATAAATGCCTTTGCGACAGGAGCATCTTCGTAGCGATTAACTACCACAATCTTTAGAATATCTTGTGCAGNGTCGGTCATAATGTACCCATTTTGCACGATAGGTTTGAAACTGACCCTATTCGTAATCAGTTGTCCATCCAGGGCCTCGATCGCCGTAAGCGGAGCGTGGTAACTGGCGAGTGAGGTTTCGAAATCTTGTACGCTCTTTTTGTGGCACAAAAACTTATTAATCACTTTTGGCTTTTCAGTTTTTACTTTTGACTCTCCGTTCTCAGCTACTAACTCTCCGTCAATGTATGTTTGCAGTACTTTAAAGTTTTGTAGATCTTTCACAACAATGAGATCCGCTGCATCTGCCACTCTCAGCAACCCTACGTTCATTTTATAATGGGAAACGGGATTTACACAAGCGGCCTGTAGTATTTTGAAAAGATCGATGCCTTTTGCGATTGCTCTTGCACAAAGTTGATTAATATGTCCCTCCACCAAACTGTCCGGATGTTTATCATCACTACAAAACATCATTTGATTTGGATAGTCGTGGAGCAAATCGATTAATGCTTCAAAATTTTTTGCCGCACTGCCCTCGCGGATAATAATCTTCATTCCATTCTGCAATTTGTCAAGTGCCTCTTCTTTTGTAAAGCATTCATGATCGGTAGTAATGCCGGCAGCTATGTATTTTTTTGCGTCATCGCCTCTCAATCCGGGCGCATGCCCATCAACCGGCTTCAATAAATGATGCGCAGATGCGATTTTTTTCAGGACTTCTTCATCTTCATTTAATACACCAGGAAAATTCATCATCTCGCTTAAGTAATAAATATCATCCTTCTCTAATAGCCTCTTTACATCGGCAGAATCTAAAACGGCGCCGGCGGTTTCAAAATTCGTTGCCGGCACACAACTCGGTGCACCAAAATGAAATTTAAAGGGAACCGTTTTCCCATTTTCTATCATGAACTCAACACCTTCAATGCCGCAGACATTGGCGATCTCATGCGGGTCACTTATTGTTGCAACGGTACCATGAACAACAGCAAGCCTGGCAAATTCCGACGGCACAAGCATGGAGCTTTCGATATGCACGTGGGAGTCAATAAAACCTGGAAGAATAAAAGGCGTCTCGGCCGGCCCACGTGCGGAAAGATGTTCCTTTATTTCAATTACTCTTCCCTCATCAATGCTAATTTTTGCGGGATATATTTTTTTTTGATGAACGTCAACCAGATTTCCTTGAATGGTAATCATAACAAACCAGATTAGTTCAAAAGAAGGCTAAATTCCATAATTTTAAATATCTATTCATTCAAAATCAAGCAATGATGAAATTAACAAAAGGAATTCTAACGGCTTTTGTTTTATTGTTTTTTGCGCAAGCATATGCGCAAACTGTTGATGAAATTATCGACAAACATGTTAAGGCAATCGGAGGTAAAGACGCCTGGAACAAGGTAAAGACAATCAGGCAAGAGGCCATTATAGATTTTAACGGTACGGAGGTGAAGGTGGAAGCAGTCACGGCTCATGAAAAAGGATCNAAACAAACTATTTCGTTTGCGGGTCTGTCAGGATACACCATTTATACTCCCAATGCGGGCTATAATTTTTATCCGTGGAATGGGCACATCAAGCCAGAGGCAATAACATCGGAAGACCTAAAAGAGAACGAAGACAACATGGATGCGCAAGGTCCCTTGATCGATTACAAACAAAAAGGACACGTTGCCGAATACGTCGGTATGGATGATTTTGAAGGAACTGATTGCTATAAAATCAAGCTTACTGAAAAATCAGGGAAAATAATAACCTACTATATCGACCCTTCCAATTACTTTATTATTCATTCGGTTACTCTCACCAAGGCTAATGGCCAGGAGACGGAGACAAAAACAGATTTTAGCAATTATCAAAAATTACCGGAAGGCATTTGGTTGCCAATGAATATTATTGGAGGAAATACAATAAAAATTAAGAAAACGGAGATCAACATTCCCGTTGATGATGCTCTGTTTAAACCCTCAACAAATTAATTATCCTTAAACTAGCGTCATGAGAAAAATATTTTTCTTTGCGGCAATTATTTTTTTTGTAGTAAATGCGTTTTCACAGACAAAGATCAGTTCTTCAACATTCGGAAAAATGGAAGCGCGTTGGCTCGGGCCTGGCACAATGAGTGGCCGCATTACTGCCATTGATGGAGTGAATGGGGATGGTAAAACAATTTATGTGGGCACGGCAGGCGGCGGTATTTGGAAAACTACAAATGGCGGAGCATCTTTCAAACCGCTGTTTGACAAATACTGCATGTCTATCGGCGCCATTGCTGTTGATCAGAAAAACCCAAAGGTGATTTATGCTGGTGCAGGTGAAAGTAACATGCGAAATACCGTTTCTATTGGCGATGGCATGTATAAAAGTACCGACGGTGGAGAAAACTGGACAAAAATAGGATTGGATAGCACCGAACATATTGCCAAGATCGCAATTGATCCGAGCAACCCTAACACTATTTACGTAGCATCGCCGGGTCCTTTGTGGAGTGACGGTACCCAGCGTGGATTATTTAAATCAACTGACGGGGGACAAACCTGGAAAAAAATTCTGTACATCAATGAAAAAGCAGGCTGCGCAGATATCGCTATTGATCCTTCCAATCCTGAAATCATTTATGCGAGCACATGGGAGTTCAGGCGTCTGCCTTATTCATTTAATTCCGGTGGAAATGGAAGTGGAATGTATAAAAGCCTGGATGGAGGTAAAACCTGGAAGGAACTTACCAATGGTCTTCCTAAAAAACCTTTTGGCAGAATTGCCTTTACATTAGCACCAAGCGCTCCTAATAATTTGGTTGCTATCGTGGAATCAAATGAAACAGGCTTGTTTATTTCTTCGGATGGCGGCGAAACATGGAAGCAACAGAGTGCTACTGCGAATATTGTCGCCCGTCCATTTTACTTTAGCACCATTGCTATTGATCCCAAAGATCCGAAACGAGTATACCGCCCAGCATTTACTTTTTCTTATTCAAATGATGGTGGCTATTCTTTTGCCGATGCGAATAATGTGGCGAGCGTCTTTCAAACCAATATTCTTCCACGTTCTTCCTGCGTCATCGCTGCGCCATATTCCGCCCAGTCCTTCACTTACATTTCCGCGCATGGTATTTTCACCTTCGCCGACATAAATCACATTTTCGTCGCTGGGAGCAACAGCTACCGCACCAATGCTTCCGCCAAAGTACTTATCAGAAATACTTTTCCAGTTATTGCCACCATCGGTAGTCTTCCAAACACCTCCGCCAGTACCCCCGAAGTAGAATGTGTTCTTATGTTTGTAATCACCAGTAACCGCCCCGCTGCGGCCACCGCGAAAAGGACCGACAAGTCTGTACTTGACCTTTGACAAGAAAATTGAATCAGGATTCGCCGGTGCAGTTTCAGCATTTTTGTTCTGGGCTGCAACATGAGCGAAGATGAAAGCTGCAGCCATCAAAGAAAGTTTCCTCATAGCATTGTAATTGAAATGGAAATGTACAACACAATGATTGTTTGAAAAAAACTTCCAACCGAATCAAGTGAAACGAAGCCGCGCACAAATCAACAAAGACGCAAGGTCAGTTAGTCTTACTTTGCGTCTTTGTATGAAGAGTAAGCAAATATCAAAATGCTTTAACAGGTTCCTTCGGAAGTCCTTCTTTTGCAAGAGCCACGTCAACCTTTGGATCAAATTGTTTTGTTAAGACAGTTCTGGACTCTTCCGCTTTAACCACCTTTTCCTGCAGCTGGGCCACACGCTGCAATTGGAGGTTTGAAGGAGGCGCTTCCTGACCTGCAACAGCCGAATAGACGTCAGTAATTTCCTCTCTTAATTTTTTCTCATCAGCAAAAATTGATTTCTGTTTGGTTGCCAGCAATGTACTTCTCAGCTCTTCCAGTTTTGCAATATAATCTTGCAGTACTTTTTTCGAAACAGTGTCTTTTACCTGGGCCGCACTTTGTTTGAGCATTCTTTGTTTTGTGTTGATACTGTCTACCGTTGCCGCCAAGCGTTCATGCAAATTATAAAGCTGCATAGAAGTTTTATACTGCAGCTGGCGGTCAGCAATGGTAAAATCTTTGTTCTTTGGATCGTGAATAAGCTTTAGTGGTTTTGTATATTCTTTATCGCCAACTTTTAGCTTTAGCGTATAATCTCCCGGCAAGACCATGGGTGCGACGAAAGCTCCAAAATCAATTTTCGTTCCACCGCTTGCCACTTTTGGCGGCTTCATTTTCAAATCCCAGGTTAATTTATTAATTCCCTTACGAATAGTCCCTGGAATTGTCCTTACCAACTTGCCAGATGGATCATATATTTCAAGATTTACATCGCCAACGCTCACTCTTTCCTTCAAATAATATTGAATGGGTGGAATCGAGGGCGCATTCGGCGCAGTCCATCCACCAGTGGTCGGAAAACCACCACCTCCAAGCCTACCCGTGGTAAGAACAACAGGCTTATTGTCGAAAAGAAATACATCCTGGCTAATAATACTCCTGGTCATTGAGCGCATCGGTGTAATATCATCGATGATCATTATTCCGCGGCCATGCGTAGCAACTATTAAATCATTCGTTGTCGGTTGTATATAGATATCTCTCACCATTGTATAATCCGGAATATGGTTCTTCATCCTAAACCAATTTTCGCCGCCATCAACCGTCGCGAACAACCCTCTTTCTGTTCCAAGGAAAAGCAGGTCTTTATTTTTTAAGTCTTCTTTTATTTTATGAGCAAAGCCTGTAAACTCGCCACTCTTAAATAATTTCCATGTCTTTCCAAGATCGGTTGACCTTGCCACATAAGTTTTATGATCTCCGTACATGTGGTTGTCAAATGTGACATAGACGGTTTTCTTATCAAAAGAACTTGGTTCAATGCTGCTTACCCAGGTTTGTGATGGAACACCCGCTGCAGCGTAATTTTTTGCAACATTTGTCCATGTCTTGGCACCATCATTAGTGTACTGCAGGTTACCATCATCAGTACCTGCCCAGACGATGTTTTCATCCAGCGGTGATTCAGCTATTGAAAAAATAGTACAGTGATTTTCCGCGGAGGTATTGTCCGCGCTTAATCCTCCACTATTGTCCTGTTCTTGTTTCTTTTTGTCGTTTGTAGTGATATCGGGTGATATTCTTTGCCAGTTGCGACCCTGGTCGGTAGAGCGATAAAGATATTGTGCACCCATGTACAAGTTCTTCTTATTTTTTGCACCGGTCACGATAGGCGAATTCCAGTTCCAGCGCAACTTCTCCTGCGTTCCAACCTCCTGTGGTTTTATATTGACAACTTTTGTTGTTATTACATTTACTCTTCCAGCTTCTCCCCCCTGCGATTCTGCAAATGCAATGTTCGGATCATTAGGATCGGGCTGAACCCAGAAACCATCGCCACCATAAATTGCTTTCCATGCTGAGTTGCCGATTCCACCAGGGGCGGAAGAAGGACCAACCCAGCTACCATTGTCCTGCAAACCACCATACACGTTATAAGGTTCCGCATTGTCAGCCCTGACATGGTAAAACTGCCCTACGGGTAAACTTTGTACAAATACCCAGGTAGCGCCACGGTCCAAGCTATAATACACCCCACCATCCGTGCCCACATAAAGTTGATTTGTATTATTAGGGTTTATCCAGAATGCATGCATATCACTATGCAACCATCCCCCATCATTATTAGCATCGGCAAAAGAATAGCCACCATCATTTGAATAAGAAAAAGTAAATGCTGGGCGGTATACTCGTTTCGGATCTTTGGGATCAATAGCAATGGTGCTAAAGTAAAATGGACGGGCGACAATATTCGCAGTAGCACTCTGTTGCTTCCATGTTTCGCCGCCATCCGAAGAAATAAACAAGCCTGTTTCATTTGATTCCACGATAGCAACCAAATTATTAGGAGCGCTTGGTGCTAATGTAAAGGCAATTCTGCCAAAAGGTTTTTTAGGAAGACCATTGGTAAGTTCCTTCCAGGTTTTACCTCCATCCAGGCTTTTATACATTCCACTTCCATTTCCACCGGAATTAAATGAATAAGGCAGACGCCTGAACTCCCATGTGCTCGCATAAATGATTTCAGGATTGGAAGGATCAATAGCGATATCTGCGCAGCCTGCTTTTTCATTGATGTACAGAATTTTTTTCCAGGTTTGTCCCCCGTCAGTTGATTTAAATAATCCACGCTGGGTACCGTCACTCCACAAAGGACCCGGCGATGCTACGTAAATAGTGTTAGGGTTGCTCGGATCAATTGCGATCTTGGCAATATGTTCGGTGCTATCCAATCCTATTTTTGTCCAGTTTTCTCCACCGTCGGTACTTTTATACATGCCATCGCCAATAGAAACGGTATTTCGCATGTTACTTTCACCTGCACCAGCATAAATCACCTTTGGGTTTTTCTGATCAACAGCAATGGCGCCGATAGACATGCAGTATTTGTCAAACAGCGGTTTGAAAGATGCTCCGCCATTTGTAGTTTTCCAAATACCGCCGCCTGCCGTGCCCACATAAATTGTTTTACCATCCCCATTCACTCCATCAATGGCAGTAATGCGGCCACTCATTGTGCCAGGCCCGAGCCAACGCGCTTCCATTTTTCCGAATGTTGAAGAACTGATCTTTGTCTGTGAAAACGCATTTACTACAAAAAAAATAATTGCCGCAAAGAAAAATATTTTTCTCATGACGCTAGTTTAAGGATAATTAATTTGTTGAGGGTTTAAACAGAGCATCATCAACGGGAATGTTGATCTCCGTTTTCTTAATTTTTATTGTATTTCCTCCAATAATATTCATTGGCAACCAAATGCCTTCCGGTAATTTTTGATAATTGCTAAAATCTGTTTTTGTCTCCGTCTCCTGGCCATTAGCCTTGGTGAGAGTAACCGAATGAATAATAAAGTAATTGGAAGGGTCGATATAGTAGGTTATTATTTTCCCTGATTTTTCAGTAAGCTTGATTTTATAGCAATCAGTTCCTTCAAAATCATCCATACCGACGTATTCGGCAACGTGTCCTTTTTGTTTGTAATCGATCAAGGGACCTTGCGCATCCATGTTGTCTTCGTTCTCTTTTAGGTCTTCCGATGTTATTGCCTCTGGCTTGATGTGCCCATTCCACGGATAAAAATTATAGCCCGCATTGGGAGTATAAATGGTGTATCCTGACAGACCCGCAAACGAAATAGTTTGTTT
>JGI24806J26614_1000212_pt1 | contig 15052 bp, 13 predicted proteins | sample Kansoi200umMDA_FD_26614 | JGI IMG/M metagenome (IMG submission 26614)
CCGTTAAGCTTATCAACAAATTCACTCTCCCTGCTTCCGGCAAACACCAGGTGCGTGTGGCTATCGCACCACGAAGGCAGTACAAAGCACCCATTGTTATTGGTCGCGACCATTTGGATACAGGCTCTGTTGCTTCTCCAAACCGCGAAACCGAATCGATGCTCGACGGAAGCGACGCCGTTGCAGATTGGCCTATACTGAATGCATTGGTAAATACAGCAGGCGGTGCAAGCTGGGTAAGCCTGCATCATGGTGGCGGTGTAGGCATGGGCTATAGCATTCATGCAGGAATGGTGATTGTGGCCGATGGTAGTGATGATGCAGAAGAAAGATTGAAGCGAGTATTGCGCAATGACCCTGCAATGGGAGTGATCAGGCATGCTGATGCGGGTTATGAATTAGCAAAGGAAACGGCAAAGAAGTATGAACTGGAACTACAATAAACAACGTGTCCGAAGCAATCTTCTTTATTAAGTTAGGCATTTCATATTCAGTAAAGCAGATTGTTTCTTCGCCTTGTTCTTGGCAATTGACGTCTCAAGCATAAATACACATCTTGTGGCAATCCTCATCTCCAACATAAAAACCATAGTCAATGTTCGGGAAGGCCACATGCCTTTACGTGGACACGAACTATCTCACCTTCCCACCATCAACAACGGATACATCATTATAGATGGCGAAAACATCGTCGAAGTAGGAAAGATGGAAGACCTTATTCACCTTCATTCCGCCATTACTGAAACCATCAATGGAGAAGGTTGCTTTGTACTGCCTTCGTGGTGCGATAGCCACACGCACCTGGTGTTTGCCGGAAGCAGGGAGAGTGAATTTGTTGATAAGCTTAACGGCTTGTCTTATGCAGAGATTGCACAAAAGGGTGGGGGCATTCTTAATTCTGCAAAGAAGCTGAATGCCACTTCTGAAGATGATTTATTTGAACAATCGTACAACCATCTGCAGGAAGTAATTAAGCTTGGCACAGGCGCAATTGAAATCAAAAGCGGCTATGGGTTGAGTGTGGAAGGGGAGATAAAAATGCTCCGTGTGATTAAGCGACTGAAGGAAGCGACAAAAGTGCAAATCAAAGCGACATTTTTAGGTGCACACAGTGTACCTTTTGAATACAAAGACAACAAAGAAGGTTACATCAAACTCATCATAAACGAAATGTTGCCTGCTATTGCAGAACAAAAGCTGGCTGATTACATCGATGTATTTTGCGAGCAAGGTTTTTACACACGGGAAGAAACCGAAAGAATATGCAGGGCTGGAATGGAGTATGGATTGAAGGCTAAAATTCATGCTAATCAATTGAGCGTGTCTGGCGGGGTGGAAGCAGGTGTTGCGGTGAATGCCGTGAGCGTCGACCATCTTGAATCGATGGACGAGAATGCCATCAATGCGCTTTCCGGTTCTTCTACTATAGGCACATTGTTGCCTACGGCTGCATTCTTCCTCCGCATGCAATACCAGCCAGCACGGCAATTGCTCGATGCCAATTGCGCCATAGCCATTGCAAGCGACTTCAACCCCGGCTCATCTCCGTCAGGCAACATGAATTTCGTAGTGGCGCTCAGCTGCATTCAAATGAAAATGTTGCCTGAAGAAGCCATCAATGCAGCCACCACTAACGGTGCATGTGCAATGGAATTGCAGCACATTGTTGGCAGCATTCATCCCGGCAAGAAAGCCAACCTGATTATCACCCGTCCTATTCCCTCGCTGGTTTATTATCCTTATGCTTTTGGAACTAACCTGATTGATAAAGTGATGCTTGCAGGAAGCTTAATTAATTGAGAAGGGAGAATGGAAATGGATAATAAAAAGGCTGCCCCTTTTGAGACAGTGTCTTTTTCATTTCTCCACTATCAATTTTCACTACATTATCCCCATCTGCTTCAAATACTTTTCAGAATTGGCTTTTGTTCCATCTGTTGGATTCATAGTTAAGGATTTTTTGAAGTTTGCTGCAGCATTCTTTTTATCTCCTTTCATGAAATAGGCTTCACCCAAACTATCGAATGTATTAGCGCTTTTGGGATACTTCTTGGTGTTTAGCGTCAGGATTTCTATTGCCTTATCATAATCGTTCTGCTGTAATAATTGATAGCCATAGGTATTCAGTTCATTTTCTGTGGCATATGTCATCGCTTCCTGCATAGTTGCTTCTGCCTCTGCTGTATTATTCATCTGCTTCTGTATGCCTGACTTAATGCGCAGGTTTGTGAAGTTCTTGTTTTGCGCAATGGATTGGTTTATCCATTTAAACGCCTGCTCAAGGTTCACCTTGTTTTGTAAGGCATAGTTGGCAGCGCTCGAATATCCCTGCCATGTGAAGCCTACGGTATTGTTCAGTTCTTCTGCGGCATTGTCCATCACAATTTTATCAACGTCAAATTCAATTTTTACAGGAAACTGTTTCTTCTCCCAGTTAAGCACAAGCTCCGCGCTGTTCTTGGTCACGCTGATGAACTCATATGTCAGAAGCTCTGTCTGTGGTATAGTACGCAATTGTATCGGCGCTCTCATCTCATCATACTTCGCATCGTACCAAAAGCTCCCCCATGACTTATATTGTTTTGATAAGACCACTTCGCCTGTATTGTCTTTGTTAATCACGAAGAATAAGCCATAAGTCCCTGCAGGCACCATATGACCTTCCACTTTTGCAGGATGAGAGAGTTCGATTGTTGTGTTCTCGTTTGCGCCTGCTCTCCATGGTGCTTCATTGCCTGCACCAAAGGTTTTGTCTGCATTCCACCCGTATGGTACAAGCGCTCCCCATATTTCTCTGCCTTTCACAGATGGACGTGAATACTTCACCGTCACTGTGGATATGCCAATTGTTTGAGACACTGAAGATGCAGGGCTGGGAATTCTGGGGGTGGTGATAACACCTTGTGCATGTAATGCAAGTGAAGCGACTGCAAGCATAGTTGCAGACAGGATGGGTTTGTAAAATTTCTGTAGCATGGTTGTTTGTTTTAGTTCACACCAAATTACACAAATGGATGGGGAAGTAGTAGATGTTTGCTTATAGCAGGAAAATTAAATTCTGAGGCGTGAGAAAGCTTTACTAAAACAAGAGGTATTATTACCGGATAGGCGGAACTGATAAATGAGTGATGATGTGATAGCTAGTTTCCTGAAGAACGGCGGGAGAATGCCAGCAGTAACACGGGCAACAAGGTAAGATTGGTAAATGTTCCTGCAACAAGTGTCAGTGAAGTAAGCCATCCTAGCGCCTTTGTTCCGCCAAACCCGCTGAAGCAAAAAATGATGAAGCCTGCCACAAGAACCATTGATGTATAAAGAATACTGATGCCGGTATGCCTTATGGTAGAAATGAGTGTTGGCTCCACTAACTGTTGATGCTGCGGTAGTTCCTGTTTGTAATTGACAAGAAAGCGGATGGTGATGTCAATTGCAATACCCAATGCAACACTGAACACAAGGACTGTTGATGGCTTTAGAGTAATCCCAGTCCATCCCATAACGCCTGCTGTAATTACAAGGGGAATGATGTTCGGAATGAGTGAGCACAGCAATATCCTGAACGAGCGAAAGAGTAACAGCATGCAGAATGCAATAAGCACAAATGCCCAGGCAATACTTTCCTTTAACCCATTGATGATATAGCGGCTGCCTTCAAGAAAGGTGACACTGCCGCCGGTAAACATGATGTTGTAAGATGTATCGAAAATGCGTGCGCTTTTCTTTTGCAGTGTGTCGAGAATGACCGGCAGCTTCGCAGTTCCTACATCTTTCATATTGATGCTCATGCGTGTGTAGCGCTTTGTGCTATCGAGAAATCCACTCATCAGCGTGTTGACTTCTGTTCGCGATGAGCTGTTGTTTTTTGCTTTGAGATAAGAAGCAAGAAAAGGCATATCGAAAGGTGATGGTGTAGCATAGCTCATACTATCGCCGTCGTAGTATGCTTGTTTCAGAAACTTTAGCCCTTCAACAATGGTGAGTGGACGACTCATGTTTGTGTCTGCTGCAATGTCAAAAGAGAATTCATCGATGTGCTCAAATGTTTTAAGCGATGATGTGATGCCATTCTTTTTCTTTGCATCAATCAAAATTTCAAGCGGCATCACACCCTTAAAGTTGTCTTCAAACCATTTGAGGTCGGTGTAAATTTTGTTTGTCTTCGGCAGGTCATCAACTATGAAGCCTTCACTTTTGATGCGTGTAATGCCTGCAATTGAAATAGCTGTAACAATTGCAGTCACTCCATAAATCCACTTACGATGATTGATTGTCCACAACTCAATGCGCTGCAGTAAGCTGGTGAGCCACCTGTTATCAAGATACCTGAGTTGGTACTTCTTTGGTGGAGGCAGAAAGCTTAACACCGAAGGAATAAGGATAAGCGAAATCACAAACAACAACATGATGTTGATGCCCGCTACCACACCAAATTCTTTAAGAATAGTACTTTTTGTAAGTGCAAACACAGCGAAGCCAATGGCAGCAGCAATATTGCAGAAGAGTGTAACAATTCCCATCCTTCCAACCATTGTTACAAGGGCATCTTTCTTGTCACCCGTTTCTCTGTATGAGGAGTGATATTTGTTGAGGAAGTAAATGCAGTTGGGAATGCCAATAACAACAAGTAATGGCGGAATTAGAGCAGTGAGTAAAGAAATCTTATAACCCAGCAATACCATTATACCAAGGCTCCACACCACACCAATCAGCACAACAACAAGGCTCATGAGCATAGAACTGATGGAGCGAAAGAACAACAGGAGTGTAACTGCAGAAAGAACAAGTGAGCCTATGAGAAACCACTGCATCTCTTTTTCAATCATTGCACTAACCGTGGTTCTGATGAAGGGCATACCGCTCACATGGGTTTGTAGCCCTGTAGCTTTTTCAAAGGCTTTTACATGAACCATTATATCAGCCACCAGCGTCTTCCTATACTTACTGTTAATGAGTTGCTTGTTTACGTTCACTGCAGTTAGGTAAGCATGTGCCTGTGGATTATATAAAAAACCCGTATAAAACGGAAGATTTTCCAGCACTGCACGACAACTATCCAGTTGCTGTTGTGAACTTATCTGTTGGGGGAAAATTTTCTGAGCAACAATCTTTGAAGCGCTGTCACTCTTTACCAATGTTACTACCTCAGGAATGCTCAGCACATTTTCTACTCCCTTTACATTCTTAATGTTATTGTGTAATCTCCGTAGCTCTTTGAAGGTATTTAGCTCATAAACTTTGTCGGACTGCACACCAATCACAAGTACGCCGCCATTATCTCCGAACTTTTGCTTAAAGAATTCAAAGTCACGGTACTTCTGGTTGTCAACAGGAATTGCCTTCGCAAACTCATAGCTTAACTGCACATTGCTTGCATGATAGCCCATAAAAGCAGTTGCAGCAAGTAAAAGAGCAAGAAGCAAAATCCTAAACCTTAGCATCCACCTGCCCAGACGAAACCACATAGATTAGTGTTAATGATAAAAGCGGGCAAAGAAAAGTAATAATGAGCAGAAGAATGTGCTAATGTGCTAATGGTTCAACTCACTAAATATATTTGCACCCATGATGAACGTGAGTGATGACTTGCAAACCCGCTGGTGGGTATTAGAAGCTAAGCTGGTGGAGCGCTTTGGCAAGAAGCCTGATATGGAAGCAATTTTGTTTCTCATTGGCATGCAGGAAACAGGTTTTGTGAAAAGCAAAATCACCAAAGAACAAAAGCAGGATCTGATGCATGTTGCAGTATGTACGGTGCTCAGCGAAAGCGGCTATTATATTTTAGAGGGTAAAGACCAGGAAGGCTGGCCGCATTTCAGGCAAGTGAAAGAGCTTCCGCAATGGAATTTACCAGAACAGGAAAATTTTCTAAAAGACCACGTATTGTTGTACTTCCAAAAACAAGGATTATAATGAATATGATTAAGCCTCTGTTTCTCTTAGCCACATTTGCAGTGTTTGCTTGTACAAGCATTGATGCGCAAGCAAAACGTAAGACAGCTAAGAAATCTGCTACGAAGAAAGCCGGTATAAGGTCAGCGCAAGCTGCGATAGTGGAAACTCCCCCGATAGCAGACCCATGGAAGTTGCTTAATACCAAAGAGCGACTGATTGAAATAACCACCGACTATGGAGTGATGGTTGCTAAGCTGTACGACAGCACTCCACTGCATCGTGACAACTTTGTAAAGCTTGTTCAACAAGGTTTTTTCGATAGCCTTCTTTTTCATCGTGTAATTGATGGCTTCATGATTCAAGGCGGTGACCCTGCAAGTAAAGCTGCACCTCCCGGTATAATGCTGGGCAATGGCTCTGCTCCAGGTGACAGAATTCCCGCTGAATTCAAGCCTTATCTTTTTCACAAAAAAGGTGCGCTGGCTGCAGCACGCGACAATAATCCACAAAAGGCAAGCAGCAATTGCCAGTTCTATGTTGTGCAAGGAAAACCTCTATCTCCACAGGATTTGGACGGTGATAGAATGAAGAGCGCACATCCCGGTTATGAATACACTAAGACCCAAAAGGAAATCTACAACCGGCTTGGAGGCACGCCATTTCTAGACCAGGGATATACGGTGTTTGGTGAAGTAATCAGCGGGCTTGATGTGATTGATAAAATCGCACGCTTGCCAAAAGATGCGAACGACAGACCTACCCAGGATGTGCGAATGAAGATTAGGCTGCTGAATTAACGGGAATGTCACAAATTATTCTTCCCTTCTGCTTACGAAAGCATTGTTCGTATATAAGCTGAAGAAGATTAACCCATATTTTTACACCTAAAATCATTGCTATGAATTTTCCTGATAACCTGCGCTATACCAAAGACCACGAGTGGGTAAAGCTTGATGGCAACACTGCAACAGTGGGCATTACAGAGCATGCACAAAGTCAGCTTGGTGATATTGTGTTTGTTGATGTAACTGGTCTCAACCGGGCATTGAGTGCAGAAGAAATTTTCGGATCTGTTGATTCTGTAAAAACAATGAGTGATTTATATATGCCTATGGCGGGAACAATCACAGAAGTTAATTCCGCACTTGCCAATCAACCTGACCTTGTGAACAGTGCCCCATACGGTGAAGGATGGATGATAAAGATGACCGTCACCGACCCGTCGGAATATGATAAGCTGATGACTGCAGAAGCTTATGCTCAGCATGTATCATAACGCTACCTGTGCAGGCAAGCTTATAAATTTTTCATCGCTCTCCAAACTCTGCTGATTTGAACTCTGCCGTTAACTATAACGAAAGCGAATTGGTGTTGCTGCTAAAGCAACGCAAGGCAGAGGGCTTTCATTACCTCTACGACCATTATGCGGGAGCGTTGTATGCCGCTATTGTAAACATAGTTAGCGATAGGGAAACAGCAAACGACGTGCTCCAGGACGTGTTCATAAAAGTATGGAAGCAGATAGAAACATACGATGAAGCAAGGGGGAGGTTATTTACATGGATGCTGAATATTGCACGCAATGCAGGCATCGACATAGTCAGGAGTAAGAGCTACCAGCGCAACAGGGAAAACAAAGAACTAACAGACACCGTATATGACACGGTTGGCGGTGTAAAAATCAACACCGACAAAATAGGACTACGCAGTCTTGTGCATAAGCTAAAGGATGATTATAAAATTCTTGTTGAGTTGTCATACTTCCAGGGATATACGCAGGATGAAATAGCGAAGATGCTGAATATTCCTTTGGGGACAGTAAAAACAAGATTGCGCAGTGCGCTTATACAATTAAAACAAGTGCTAAAACCATAGTGGATATTCGGGCTTACATACAGAGCGGAATTATAGAAGGCTATGTGCTTGGTCTTGCAACTCCCGCTGAAGTTGCAGAGATGGAAACATTGCGCCTGCAGCATCGTGAAGTGGAAAGCGCTGTGCAGCAGTTTTCTGTCTTGCTCGAGCAGCGTGCTGTAGAAAATGCAATACCGCCACCTCCGGGAGTAAAGGAAAGGATACTTGAAGCAATACAAGAGAAGAAGGATACTCCTGCATTAAGGGTTGTTGGTAGCAGGGAAAAGCGGGAGGTATCTGTTCCTGTAATTCGCGCGTTGAAATTTGCTGCTGCTGTTGCTGTTCCTTTGCTTGTTCTAAGCGCTGCTTTAAATATTTATCTATACAGCAAGTACCGCGACAAAAGCATTGCATACCAGTCCCTGCTCATTGAAAAGAAAACACTGGTTGCCGATAACCAGGTATATCAAACACGCATGAACGAATGGCATTCTGCTGCAGCAATGCTTGCAGATTCTGCCATGAAGCAGGTTACACTAAAAGGAACAAAAGGCCGGGAAGACAACATGGTGATGTTGCTTTGGGATACACGCAATAGAGATGTGTATATTATGCCCAAAAAATTGCCAACACCGGCACAAGGCAAGCAGTTTCAGCTATGGGCGCTAGTAGATGGCAAGCCTGTAGATGCAGGCATGCTTTCACCTGGTTGTGCCGCAATGTGCAAAATGAAAAACATTTCCAAAGCTGAAGGCTTCGCTATAACGCTGGAAAATGAAGGTGGCAGCCCCTCGCCTACTTTGAGTGAGATGTATGTGCTGGGGACAATATAATTTGTGTTAAGCAGGAGTACAGATTTACTACTATATTAGCTGATCAAAGTCTCACCGCATTTTTAAAGGAGCCTTTAGCTAAATCATGCCATTTTGCCATTCAATTTCTTCTCTTTGAGAAATCAGTATATATTCTCTGCCTTTGATGCTGAAGCTTCATGTGAATGACTCGATTTTGACCATCAATGTTTAGTATTATCCACGCCCATAGTTAGAACTATTCAAGCCCTTGATTAGTATGCTTTTTTCCCGAGAAAGCTTGGTGTTTTCTTCCACTTTTACTTTCGACCTTCTATTTTCTATCAAACTTCCAGGCTCAACAAAAACATCAAACACACCCACAAAAGGCTTCTTTACTTTCGACTTTCGATTTTCCATTTTCGATTTTCTCATCTTCTCCCTCACCAACTTGTTCAATCTCACCATCACCTCCTCATCACTCTGCCCCTCCTTCATCAGTTTTATCGCCAAAGACTTTAATTCACAAAACATACTATATTCTCTTTTCTTCTGCGGAATAGTTCGGTAAACCGCCGATGCCAGCTTACTGCCAGCTGCCAGCCTTTTGCTGCTGCTCCTGCTGCCTTCAAAAGCCGCGTCTTTAAAAAAGCGTTTCCTTGTAAGGCTACTTTTCATTCGAACATAATACTCTCCCTCCATTTTATAAAACGTCACGTTGTCTATCGTTCCCGTTAGCTTCTTATCACCAATTTGCTTAGCCATAATTGTCAAAAGCCAAAGCTACACTTCACCCATCCTCGCCCCAAATCACCTATGCACGTTTTGCACCTTTTCTGCCTTTTTTGCCTCATTTTGCGTTACCCATGCTGTTAATCTCCAATCCGTCCTCCGTGGTCGGTCGTCTTCCTTTTAGCACTCACATATAGATGAAGTACAGATGCAACTGCCCAAAGCCATGCATACGCCCTATATACTGCGTGCTCCATTGTTCCTAATGTTCCCAGAATCCCTTGGACAGCCCTCATTTTTGTTTGTGTTATGATACTTCGTGTTCGCTATTCACTACTCACTTACTTACTTTGCGGCATGCGCATCAGATCGTTCGTTCCAGCCATCCTTTGGTTTATAATTTCCTTCATACTGCTCACCCTTCCCGGCGATGAATTGCCAACCGGTTTCTTTTCAAGAATTCCTTATTTCGACAAGTTTGTTCACCTCACCATGTTTCTTTTACTCACGGGCCTGTTCTGCTATCCGTTTGTTAAACAGGAGGCGGTAACGGGAAAACTGGATATCTATCTCCGAATTACCTTTTACGCAATTGCCTATGGCATCATCATGGAGTTTGTTCAGAAGTATTTTGTAAGAAACCGCAGTTTTGATGTAGTAGATATTCTGTTTGATACCGCCGGAAGCTTTACCGGGTTGCTAGTTACCAAGAGGATAGAAAGAAGGCAAAAGAATAGGCCCCGATAGAAATCGGGGCCGCAACCAAAACTAACTGCTTATGAGAAAATTTGACTACTTTTTCGTAATCTACTATTATAAAGACAAAGTTTATGCCAACAAGGTTGTTTTGGGCTCTAAAAAACGGCGCAAGGATACAACTTTTTTGAACCGGAAAGTTAATCCCAGCAACATTTCACAATCTTTATCAAATCCGCATCCGGCTTCACTTTCATCTATTTCCGGTCATTCGCCGCTCACCACTCACCATTAAACATTGCCTACACCAGCTGGTTAGCCATTTTTTCAGCATTTTCAGCCATCTGAAGCTGCTCTATAAACTCATCAATTTCCCCATTCACCACTGCGTCGAGATTATAAGATGTTAACCCGATTCTGTGGTCTGTCACTCTGCCTTGCGGCCAGTTATATGTCCTAATTTTTGCACTGCGGTCGCCTGTGCTTACCAATGTTTTGCGGTGGCGGCTAATCTCTTCTTCCTGCTTGCGCACCTGCTCTTCATAAAGCCTCGAGCGCAGCATATTCATAGCTTTTTCACGGTTGCCAAGTTGGCTCCTTTCAGTTTGGCACACCACCACAGTACCTGTGGGAATGTGCGTGAGCATCACCTTCGTTTCCACCTTATTTACGTTTTGGCCACCTGCTCCGCCGCTTCGTGAGGTTTCCATTTTAACATCACTTTCCTTCAGCTCAAAATCCACTTCTTCTGCCTCCGGCATTACAGCCACTGTAGCTGCGGATGTATGCACCCTTCCCTGCGTTTCTGTATCGGGCACACGCTGCACACGATGCACACCGCTTTCAAACTTTAGTGTGCCATATACGTCTTCACCTTCCACTTCCACAATCACTTCTTTATAACCACCCACCGTGCCTTCACTTTCGCTCATAATATTAGCCTTCCACCCACGCTTATTGGAATAGCGCAAGTACATGTTTAGCAAGTCTCCCGCGAATAGGCTTGCTTCATCGCCACCAGTGCCTGCTCTTATTTCTATAATAGCATTCTTGTCATCCTGCGGGTCTTTCGGGATTAGCAGCTTTGTCAACTCTTTTACCAGCCTTTCTTTTTTTTCTTCCAGCTCCGGCATTTCCATTTTTGCAAGCTCTTTTAGATCCTCCTCATTGCTCTTTAATGCCTCTTTACCAAACTCATAGTCTGCAAGAACTTTCTTGTACTCCTCAAATGGCTTCACAATTTTTTCAAGGCTCCTATACTCTTTACTCAGCTTTTGAAATTCTTTCTGATTGCTGATTATTTCAGGGTTAGTCAATGCCACACCAACCTGGTCGAATCTTCCTTTTATAGCTTCAAGTTTATCTAGCATAGTTGTCTCTGCTTTCAGCAATGTTGTTTCGCTGAAGGGTCGCAAAATTAAGTGTTAGATGTCATCGAAGTCGCACAGTCGCCATCCTGTGGCTGGTGGCGAATATTAATGCGGCATCTTGCGGCCTGAAATTACCTTTGAGCCATGCCCCAGTTTCATTTCCCCAATCAGACTAACTTCTACAGCGGCAAGGTGAGGGATGTTTACACCATTGCCGATAAATGGCTGGTAATGCTCGCTACCGACCGCATTTCAGCCTTCGATGTTATTTTACCAAAGCCTATCCCATATAAAGGACAAGTGCTAAACCAGGTGGCGGCTTATATGCTGAGGCACACGAAAGACATTTGTCCCAACTGGCTGGTTGATACACCCGCTCCCAATGTTTCAATTGGCAGACTGTGCAGGCCATTCAAAGTTGAGATGGTTGTTCGTGGCAATCTCACAGGGCATGCATGGAGGACGTATAAAGAAGGAAAGCGGCAGTTATGCGGTGTGACATTGCCCGAAGGGCTAAGAGAGAATGATTATTTCCCTACGCCCATCCTTACTCCAACCACCAAGGCAGAGGCAGTGCACGACGAAGATATTTCGCGGCAGGACATAATTGCCCAAGGAATGGTGAGTAAAGAAGATTATGAGCAAATAGAAAAGTATGCGCTGCAACTGTTTGAGAGAGGAAAACAACTTGCAGCTAAAAGGGGATTAATTCTCGTTGATACCAAATATGAGTTTGGTAAAATAGGTGAAGAAATTTACCTGATGGATGAAATTCATACTCCTGATTCCTCACGATATTTTTATGCTGAAGGCTTTGAGGAAAGGCTTGAGGAGGGAAAACCTCAAAAGCAATTGAGTAAAGAATTTGTTCGCGAATGGCTGATTGAAAACAATTTTATGGGAAAGGAAGGACAGACGGTTCCTGAAATGAATGATGAGTGGATAAGCACCATTAGCAAGCGTTACATTGAGCTTTATGAGCAGTTGATTGGGAAGACATTTACTCCACAGCGTTTGACTGACGAAGAAACTAAAAAGAAAATTGAACAAACCCTGAATACATGGGAATGTATTAGAAAAGGCACATTTTAGGTGTGTAAATACTACATAACTTGGGGAATAATTGCAACACCGTGTTGTGTTATTACCCCTAAAAGCGTTGCTGGAAAATGGTATAGTTCTTTTTATCTCAGCAGGATAAGTTAATCTATGACCAGGGAAGAGTTTAATCAATTAGATGAAACAACGAAAAAAATCTGGATTTTTGAAGCAAATAAAGTAGCAGAAAGAGAAGAAGGATCAAGCCGGTTTCAGCTCTTCAAAATCGGAAATTTGTATGTTGAAACAAAGGTCAGTACTAACAAAGGTCATAAAAGAATTATCACCACCTATTATTCTTATGAGCTTCCACAGGAGTATCAATCTAATGTGTCATTGGTTTTAAATTAAAAAGTCACTACTTCACCACCTGCAAATCAACTAGTCTCTTATAAATACCACCTTTGGCTATAAGATTTTCGTGTGTGCCAAATTCTGCAATCTCTCCTTTCTGTATTACCACAATTTCATCTGAATTCCTTACCGTGCTAAGCCTGTGAGCGATGACGATGGAAGTTCTGCCCTGCATCATATTATTAATAGCATCCTGCACCAGCCGTTCACTTTCTGTATCAAGCGATGAAGTGGCTTCATCAAGCACAAGAATAGGTGCGTTTTTCAACACAGCGCGTGCTATGGCAATGCGCTGTCTTTGTCCACCGCTAAGCTTCATTCCGCCTTCACCAATATTAGTTTCATAGCCATATTCTGTGTGCATAATAAACTCATGTGCATTGGCAATTTTTGCTGCTTCAATTATTTCAGCTTCTGTTGCTCCAGGCTTGCCCAGAGCTATGTTGTTAGCAATGGTATCGTTGAAAAGAAAGGTATTTTGAGAAACAAAGCCAATCAGGTTTCTCAACGATGCAAGCTTTATATCCCGCACATCAACACCATCAATTGTTATACTGCCGTTTGTTACATCATAGTACCTGCAAATCAAATCAACAAGTGTTGACTTGCCGCTGCCGCTTGCACCCACAAGGGCAATCTTTTTCCCTTCAGGGATTTTCAGCGACAGGTGCTTGATTACATCTTTATTGGTGTAAGCAAACGAGATGTTATTGATTGAAACCTCTTTTGTGAAATCATTCTTCTCAATTGCATCCCGCTTGTCTTTAATCTCAACTTCTGCATCCTTCAGCCTGAAAATTCTTTCTGTTGCAGCAATACCACGTTGAAGGTTGCTCGATGTCTGCGAAATATTTTTCAGCGGCTGAATCATTTGTGTATACAAAGCCAGATAAGCAATAAATCCATTGCCGGTGAGATTGGTTTTACCTGTGAGAATAAGATAACCGCCAAACAAAATGAGTGTGAGTGCTGTAATTACACCCAGTACTTCAGATATAGGCGGGGCAAGCTCCTTTTTGCCAAACAATAGCTTACTGTTTCTTGAGAAATTGTCGTTAATGGTTTCAAACTTTCTCAGCATCAGTATTTCGGCTGTAAAGCTTTGCACCTGCCTGATGCCATACAGGCATTCATTGCTGAAGCTGATTAATGTGCTCAATGTATCCTGGCTGAAATAATTAAGTCTTTTCAGGCTTCGTGTAAGACGTGAGATGATAAAGCCGCTAATCGGCAAAAAAATCAGCGTAAACAATGTAAGCTTGGTTGACCAATACATCAGCATGCCGAAGTAAGCAATCACTATAAATGGGTCTTTAAGCAAAACCTGTAACGAGTTGATTACTGATGATTCAATCTCCTGGACTTCGGCAGTGAGCACCATGATTGATTCACCCTTTGCATGGTCGTGATGATAAGAGAGGCTTTGATGCAGATACTTTGCAAACAAGTCGTTGCGCAACCGGTACATAACTCTCAACCTTAGCCGCATAAGCACCCGCACTGCCATATACCGGAAGAAGTTTGTGAGCACCACACTGACCCCGACTATCGAACATACAAACAACAAAGCGCTGAACTTGCCATGCTCGTTTATGATGCTATAAAGGTTATAGTAGAACACGTCTTTAAAGTAAGTAACAGTAAACTCAAATGTGGGATGAGGCACTGTTCCTACAAATTGCTTGTTGAACAGCAGGTCGAGAATTGGAATGAGCAACGCAAAGTTGACAAGTCCGAATATGATTCCAAATAAAGTATATACAACATACTCCGGAATAAAATGATGAAGCGGTCGTGCATACGGAACCAGGCGCAGCAATATTCTCATTCCAACTATTTAAAAAAAGTTGCCGCAAGGTAATTGAACTTGCCGAAAAGGCTTGCCGCTACATTTGCATCGCCTCCATGAAAAAGCATTTCACGACAAGTCTTTGCATCTCTACTTACAACCGCCCCGATGCGCTTGAGCTTTGCCTGTTAAGTGTACTTGCGCAAACACATATACCCGATGAAATAGTAATTGGCGACGACGGCTCAACAGAAGAGACGAAGCAGTTGATTGATAAAATCAAGCAGCAATTCACCATTCCCGTTATTCATGTGTGGCATCCTGGTTGTCTTCTCCTTTATAATTGCTCTTGATTTGGGTTGAATAACTGTTGACAGGATATAAAGCCGCAGGATAAGGGTCGATACCGAGACTTTGCAAACTCTTCAGCTTCTCCCGGCGAATGATTTCCTGTTCATTCAAATGTTGACTCATAC
>JGI24806J26614_1000213_pt1 | contig 15027 bp, 16 predicted proteins | sample Kansoi200umMDA_FD_26614 | JGI IMG/M metagenome (IMG submission 26614)
AAAATACATCCATTATTCGGGTCTGATCATGATCTATATGCAAGCGATCCGCTTTCTCGCCGATTACCTGAATGCTGATGTTTATTACAAGACTACCTATGCGGAACAGAATTATGACCGTGCAAAGAATCAATTGACACTGCTGAAACGCCTGGAAGAATTCTTAAAAGGAGAATACGATTACAAACTCTAAGATTTCCCCGAGAAATAGGTGATCTCTTCCTGTAAAGAAAGAAAGGGATATTTTTTTGCCAACTCGGTAGCCTTTAACTGAAAGCTATCGAGAAATTTTTTGTGTGCTTCTGTCGATGGTTGAAATGGTCTGTGCTTTCTCGCGATTACGATCTGCTTGATTTCTTCGGCCAGTTGCTGAGAAGATTTATCTACAAAAGATGCCATGAACTTCTCCAAAACAAATTCTGTGGCGGGATAATTCGGATGAACAAGGTCAATGTCGTAAAAACGATAATCTCTCAATACGTCAATTACAAGTTCATAGGCAGGGAAATAATAAAGCTGATCAAATTTATTCACCAGGTTATGAGTTACCTCTAATAACCTCGCCTTGCTGCGGTTATTTTCTACTACACCATCACGTATATGGCGAACTGGACTAACGGTGAAAATTATCTTAAGCTTTGGATTGAACTGAAATAATTGATGCAGGCAATTATCAAGAACTGAATTGATCTCCTCGATGCCCATGAGCTGTTTGCGAAACCATTGCGCTGGCGCACGGTGATTATTGGCAACAGCGGAAAGTTTTTGAAGCCCCTTTTTATATTCTGGAGGAGTTGTTTCAGTTATTCGATAAGAAAAGGCTGTACCGAGGGTAATGATCAACCATTCTGCTTTCTTTAGAAAATCATGTGCACTTTTGCGGGATTCATTAATCAGGCGCAGGCATTCATCCTTATTGGTGTGAGAAAAATGGCTATGATGTTGCCAGCTGTTCCAGCATTCATTCAAATAGAAAAGATCGTTTTCAGTAGAAGCCTGATTTGTTGTATACGCAACCAGGCTTGTAGCTACGCTCAATGGATCGAAAAGAATGCCATTTGGATTTTGAAGGGTGCTGAATTTAAGTTCTTCCAGTGTGTCTCCAATATGTTCCGTAAAACAGGAACCTATTAATAAGATGGGATCCTTATAGTTGATCTTTTGTTTTGGTTCAGCAATATCGATATTGAGCATGAATTCCATAGAGCAAATTAAAATTGAAGAACCAATTTTTTGTCAGGGGATAATTTCATCCAATCCAAAACCAGTTCATGATACCTGACTTTGATTTGATCGATTGATGCAAGATTTATTTCCGGAGCCGTTACATTTGGATAATTCGCATTGTACATATCATTGATCGTTTCCTGCATATTTTCAAAATTACCCTGGCTTAGTTCTGTACTGATCAAACCAACCAATGTCTCAGCGTGCAGAGCCTGGGGAGTAAATTCAAACTTTCTTTTCTCTTTTGGCAGTTCGAAATCAGTTATGTTAACGCCTGAATCAAGCATGCCATAGAAGCCATTAAGATAATTCATCGTCGTTTCAACAGCATAATGCATCAGGTCATGACGGACAAAGAAATCGTCAGATTGCATCCATGTTACTGAGCCATCATTTCTTTTGCAGGAAATAACGTGTTTATTGAGTGCTTTTTTGGTAAAACTGATTTCCATCAAACAAATATTTCGGCCGCTATTCTCAATGATTCGTTCAAGGCATCCTTATTTATTCCCTTCAATAAAGTTTTCTCCTCGAAATAGGGAATAAGGAATTCGGTGTTCATATTTCCAACCAATTCATCATCTGCCATAGGACATCCACCGATACCTTTCAGTGCTCCATCAAAGCGCGAACTTCCAGCTTTCACAGCCGCATCGATTTTTTCTTTCCAATTCTCCGGCCGCGAATGCAAATGCACACCAATTTCCCTTTCAGGCAAATTTCGAACAAGATATTCGGTTATAGTGTAAACCTGATCTGCAGTCGCTAACCCAACGGTATCAGCTAAAGAAATAATTTGAATATCCAGTTTGATCAATTTATTCACCCAATCAAAAACAATCTCTTCCGACCAGGGATCACCATAAGGATTGCCGAACCCCATTGAGATGTAAACCACTAATTCCTTTTTGTTCTTTTTACAGAGCTCTTGAATTTCTTCAACTCTTATTAATGATTCATCAATGGAGCTATTTGTATTTCTTTGCTGAAAGGTCTCGGAAACAGAGAAAGGAAATCCCAAATAAGTAATCTGATCAAATTTTACAGCATCCTCCGCCCCTCTCCTGTTTGCAATAATTGCGAGAAGTTTACTTGAGCTGTTTTGTACTTGGAGATTTGGAATTACTTCAGCGGTATCGGCCATCTGTGGAATCGCTTTCGGAGAAACAAAGCTTCCAAAGTCAATCGTATCAAATCCGACTTTCAAAAGGCTATTGATGTAACGGATCTTATCTTGAGTAGGAATAAAATGCTTCCATCCCTGCATGGCATCACGTGGGCATTCGATGAGCTTTATTCCCATTCTCTTCATTTTTTTGACCGCAAAGTTAAGTGCTGTAATTGATCGGCCCTTCTTTTCAGGCGTTGGCGAGTTTCTTTAGGACATTTACCTTGTTTCTAAGGGCATTGAAAAACCTGTTCCGATCTTTTTCTCCGGTTCCGCTAATCAAGGTAGACCGGCTAAGCAGCGTGTGAAAATTATCAAAGGATTTTTCTATGAAGCGGGGATCAGTAGTAATTAGCGGATTAAAGACACTATATGTGATAACTGCCATCTTTCTTTCTTCCGTGTCTACCAATATCGTATTGTTCCCGAGCACCAACTCATTAACATAAAAACGAAGAGGCTGCTTATAACTCACTTCAGTAGCGCCCCGCATAAATTTGTGACCTTTTTCCGCCTCCAACTCGATATGATCGAGAGTTTTGATAAATGCATTAACCACCAGGTCAAAATCTTCTTCTGTTTTGAATAGGCCCGCTTCTTTATAATAAGAGATCTGATTGATCGTACTGTTTATACTTTCATCGTTCCATAATTCAACCCCGGTCATCTTATTGTATTCTTCCAACAGTAATTGTGCAACCGCATAACAATCACTGAATGGATATTCAGCAAACGAAAAAGATTTGCCCCTTAATTCGGGATGATTGTTTAGTGTCTTTGACCAAAAGAAAGTCTTAAATGCGGCCATTTCAGGGAAAATATAAAAATCCCAGAGAGGTATATCCTTGCATTGGTAAAAAAATTCCATCCTCTTAAAGCTGTTAAAGTATTTCAGCAACCCCACGCTCATTTTAAGGTAGTCGATGAATTCGTAGCTCGTTGAATTCAATCCAGGTGCCCGGAAAAGGACCGATTCATTATTCAATTGGAGGAGTTGGTCCATCGACAAGTGGTAATGGTCACAGATCTTTTTCAATTCGTCGATAGTTACTGGCTTTTCACCCCGAAGACGGCGATATACACTGTCCGCACTAATATCTAAAAGCTCGCAGAGCTCATCAACCAATGATAAATGTGCCGGCAGGCTTTGCTTCAGGTGCGTAAAGAACTGTTGCTGGATCGCTTGGGTTTCCATTTAAACAAGCTAAAGAAATTTTACGGGATTTCCGTAAATCCCAGATTTCGTTTGTCGAATACCGCGACTTTTTTGACTTGAATTATGATTCTTAGCAAAATATGCTTTCGGCCCATATACCCTATTCCGGGTATTCTCGGAAAATCCCTCATCGTTAGAAGTCGTATGATTTTGCAATTAGGGAACACGCATATGCGAAAATATTTTTGATCCATCAACCTCAAAAATGGACCGTTTATGAAAAGTTATTTACCCCTCCTGCTTGTCCTTGGTATATCCAAGTTTTCAAAAGCCCAACCTAAACCAGTAACCGCTTCTGAAACCAGAACAAGGATGAATTTCTTTGTCATTTCAAAGCCGCACAAATTGGATCCGGCCAGTTATTATAGTATCGCCCGGGCAAAGTTGAAATGCGTATTCAAAGGGAAAAAATTCAAAGCGATAGTTGCTTCTTCTCCCGAAAAGATGGAAAGGCAAATCAAAAAAGCATTGAAAAAGCGCAATGCAATGATTGGCAGTTTATGGTTTGATGGTCATGGTTCCTTCAAAAAAGGTTATTCCTTCTTCACAGTGGGCCATGCGGAATTCAGCTTTAAGAATATCAATGACGCCGACGCTACTTCAGCACTCCATTCAATCGCCGCTTATTGTGATAGCAATTCAAAGGTGGGTATCGGCTCCTGTTATGGGGGTGCTACCTATAACAGACCGGAATCCAGTAAACTCCCCTTAACAAGAATGAATGGAGATTCATTAATGATAGGAATGGGTGAAATCTTCAAAGGATCGACTGTCTATGGATGTGAGAGTTGGGTAATGACCAAGCCAGGTCTTTTCAGAGAAAAATTTGCAATGGCAGGTGCGCCTCCACGTAAGAAATTCAAAGATGCAATGTTCAAGCCAGTCTGGGAACGTCTTGGAGAATGGAATAGTTACAATAGCAATATACAATCCATCCGTCAGGTCAATTGCGTAATGCTCGATAAGAATGGAAATATTGGTACCCGTTTTAATCAGTATCAATCCAAGCCCAGGGTTAAAAGACAGATCGCAAGAAAACTGGATAAACTCGAGCCTGGTTTACTTAAGATCTAGCCTTCTCTCCTCGCAAGTATTTCTTCACCAAAAAACATTTAAACATGAAACGGATCGTAGTAATCCTGCTGGCCATGCTATGCCCTGCCGGCTACCTGATTGCCCAAACGGCAACAAATGTGGAGAAAGGAAAAAAGAGCGGGTTTTTCAACAAGTTCACATACGTGGATATAGCAGTCACCAACACACACACTGCAATGCCCTTTGGTGCTTTCTATCGCCTCTTCACTGGCGAGTTGCACCCCGGAGTTGAAATCGGAACAGAAATCACCTGGAATCATACCAAACGTTACGACTGGATTCAAACTATCAAAGTAGGCTATAGCTTCCAGGAATATCTGCAGCATATGATCAACATTTACACCGAAGGTGGAATGCGATACAGACTTCCCTGGAAAATGGATGTATCAGGAAAATTGGGTGTGGGATACATTTTCGCAATAGAAGATTCAAAAGTTTTTGTATTGGATAATGATGGCAAGTACGTCGAGCGCCTGGAAGCCGGCAGATCAAACCTGATGGCATCGCTTGGTTTTGATTTACGCAAACAAATCGATAAAAAAGGTGTAGCGATCTTCATCGGCTACCAACAAAAGATCCAGTTCGGTTTTATAAACTCTTATGTGCCGATGCTTCCTCTCAATATGGGATCGGTTGGAGTTTCAATACCACTTCACAAACATTAGTCACCATTTGAATCTCTTTTTATGAAAAAGTCATTTTTACTTCTTATAGCAGTCGTTTTTCTTTTCGCTTGCAGAAAGACAAGACTGTTTCCAGTTCAGGAAAGCATCGCCGGTATTCCATGGGAGGATTCAAGCCTATCGCATCCAAGAAGCCAGGAATTCCTGGCATTGATTGAAAAATATAACAAGAAAGGATTGCCTGGCATCAGCCTTCTTATCCGCGACAAAAATGGTACATGGTGCGGACATGTAGGTAAGGCAGACCTTGAAAACAATATTGATTTCGGAATTGCACAGGTATCAAAAATCGCGAGCATTTCAAAATTCATCATCAACACGCTTGCATATAAACTCTTCGAAGATTCAGTGAATACGCATTTCGGCTATGCAGCGATAAATACAAAGATCAAGACCTGGCTTCCCGCCGATATGGTTAGCAAAATTGCCAATGCCGATAAAGTAACACTTGGTCAACTTATGAATCATGAAAGTGGAATACCGGATATAATCGAAGAGGATAACTTCTATCTCAAAGTCCTGAACAATCCAACAAAGAAATGGGATTATAAAGATCTCGTGGCTTGCATTTACAATAAGCCGGCAGTATTTGTTCCATCCGATACGGCGATCTACTCCAATACCAATATCATTCTTATTACAATGATCATTGAGGCAGCAACGGGTAGGAAACATAGTGAACTTATGCATCAATATGTATTGAATCCATTAGGGATGAATAAGACTTATTATTATCCATTTGATAAGTTGCCTGCCAATGTTGCACAGGGCTATTATGATCTTTACAACAACAATACTTTGGTGAATGTTTCGAATATGCTAACCGGTGGAATGTATTCGAATCTCTTTGATCTTTATAAGTTTCTGGATGCGATGTTGCTTAAGAAGAATTTCCTCGCCCCAAAATCGATACAGATTATGGAAACCTGGGGTAACAAACCAGATTCATCCAACATCTACGGCTATGGGATTATGAAGAAATTTATTGAAAGAGGAGATGATTATGGTATCGGGCATTCTGGAAGAGATCTTGGATATACTGCTAATCTGTTCTATTTCCCGAGAAGAAAAGTGTCGCACATTTTCCTGATCAACTATGGAAGTGATGGAGAAAGCAAGCTGCGGGTTATTTTCAAACAGTTTCAGGAAGAGTTATTGAATTTGACTTTAAAGTGAATCGTCATCCGTATTCTCCGTGTCTCCGTGCCTCCGTGGTTTCAATGCCCGCCTACGGCGGGCGAAAACAAAAACCACGGAGACACGGAGATTATAGATGATCGCCTAAATAAATTTCATTACCATTCGAATTCCTTTGATCCTTTGGCCCGTTGCTTCATGGCTTCGTAGAGAATGATTCCAGTTGCAACGGATACGTTCAGTGACTCGAAATTGTTTTGCATCGGAATCTTTATTCTTTCATCACAAATTTTTAATAATGGAGGAAAAACGCCCTTGTCTTCGCTGCCCATTACAATGCAGCAAGGCGAATTCAGGTCGGAATCAAATACATTTTTTGATCCTTTCATCTCAGATGCGAATACTTTTATCCCATTCAGGTGCAAAGTGTCGACCGCCTTCATCAGGCTATTCACCCGGCAAACCTGGATCTTCTCTAATCCACCCGCAGATGCTTTCATCGCTTCTTCGTTCAGGGCACCAACACCTTTATCCGGAATAATAATTGCCTGTGCTCCGCAACAAACTCCTGTTCTTGCAATCGCACCAATATTTCGGACATCAGTAATTCCATCGAGCATAATAAACAAAGGAGTTGCTCCCTGCCCTACCACATGATCAATTACCTGCTGCAATTCTAAATATTGAATCAATGCGGCGAAAGCGATAACGCCCTGGTGATTTGATCTTGTAAGACTATTGAGCTTTTCTATCGGAACCTGCTGAATGGGGATATTATTTTCCTTCGCGAGATCGCGGATCTGACCAATGATCTCTCCACTAATATTTTTTTGAAAAAGTATTTTGTCAATCGCTCTTCCCGATTTTATCGCTTCTACCAATGGTTGCCTGCCAATAATCAAGCCCGATTGTTTCATGCGCTGAGTTTATTTTCAAGTAAGAGCAATTTAATCTTCAGGAATGCAGCAACAGAAATCGCATCCGTGATCTCACCATTTTCTACCATTTCAAAAGCTTTGTCAAAAGATACCTTCCTTACATATAATTGTTCTGTTTCTTCAGGCATTGCTTTATGTTGCGTCAGCTGGCGTGCCAGATATACGATCGCATATTCGTCGGTAACGGAGTTGGATAGGTGAAGATTCATCAAAATCGACCATTGGCCGGCTTTAAGACCGGTTTCTTCAATCAGTTCCCTTTTTGCTGATTCCAATGGATCAATTCCGATCTTCCCCCCACCTTCCGGAATTTCCCAGCTATATGAATCGAGCGCAAAGCGATACTGACCGACCAGGTAGGTATTCATTTCTTCATCAAGAGCAACAATTCCTATTGCGAGATTCTTGAAATGAACTTTGCCATAGATCCCATTGCCACCGGAAGGATTGATCACGCCGAATTCTTTCAATTCAATCCATGGATTTTCATAAATCAATTTCTCAGAAAGTACCTTCCAGGGATTATGTGTTGGATTCATTGGTTAAAAATAAAAAATCCTCCGCCACAGGCGGAGGATCTTTTTTATGAATTATCAGTTTCCTATTTCAATTTGAAGGCTTGCTTTACCTTATCGACATAGTCAAGTTTCTCCCAGGTAAACAATTCCACTTTTTTCTTGATCACTTTTCCTTCTGGTGAAGCAAAGGTCTTTTCAACCCATTCTGATTTTCTTCCCATATGTCCGTATGCAGCTGTTTCACTATACATCGGATTACGCAATTTTAGGCGCTGCTCGATGAAATAAGGACGCATGTCAAAAATTGCTGAAACTTTTTTCGAGATCTGCTCATCACTAATACCATTCTTTGCAGTTCCGTAAGTATTGATATAAAGACCCATTGGTTCTGCAACACCAATCGCATACGAAACCTGTACTAAAACTTCATCGCATAACCCTGCTGCGACAAGATTTTTTGCGATATGTCGAGTAGCATAGGCTGCAGAGCGGTCAACCTTTGAAGGATCTTTCCCGCTGAATGCACCACCACCATGGGCGCCTTTACCACCATAAGTATCTACGATGATCTTGCGGCCTGTTAAACCCGTATCACCATGCGGTCCCCCGATTACAAACTTTCCGGTAGGATTGATGTGATACTTGATCTTGCTATTGAAAAGGTGAGCGAATTTCTTGTACTTCTTTTTCACACGTGGGATAAGAATATTGACAATGTCGTCGTGGATTTTCTCACTCATTTTTGCTTCCGTGTCGAATTCATCGTGCTGAGTGGAAACCACGATAGCGTCTATGCGTGTAGGTTGGTTCTTATCGTTATACTCAAGAGTCACCTGGCTTTTTGCGTCCGGACGGAGGTATTTAATGTCTTTGCTTTCTCTTCTCAATGCAGCCAGTTCAATGAGGATTTTATGCGCCAGATCCAATGCCAATGGCATATAATCTTCTGTTTCGTTTGTTGCGTAGCCAAACATCATTCCCTGGTCACCGGCGCCTTGTTCTTCTTTTTTCTTTTTATCAACGCCCTGGTTGATATCTGATGATTGTTCGTGAATTGCTGAAAGCACCCCGCAAGAATGAGCTTCGAACATGTATTCACTCTTTGTATAACCTATCTTTCTGATCACACCACGTGCAATCTCCTGAACATCCAGGTAGGCTTTCGATTTAACCTCTCCTGCCAGCATTACCTGCCCTGTTGTTACCAGAGTTTCGCAGGCCACCTTTGATTGTGGATCAAAGGCCAGAAAGTTATCGATCAATGCGTCAGAGATCTGGTCAGCCACTTTATCCGGATGACCTTCGGAAACACTCTCAGAGGTGAACAAATAAGGCATGATAAATCAATTTGTATTTACTGTGTAAAGGGAATTAAATTTCAGGCGCAAAGATAACTGCCATTATCCCAAAATCAAAGTTTGGAGTAAACTATTCTGAGTCGAAGTCGCTTCGAACTATCAACATAATTTCCACCAGCTACAACCGCCCTTCCATTGGCTACCTGTGGGTTGACAATCATACCGGTTAGCTCTGAAGGCAATGCCGGTTGGATAATGCCAAATCCAGGTCTTACTTCCTGGGTATTCGTTTTATAGGGCGCATAAAGGCGCAACTCATAGATTGCTTCGTGGCGGGTTACAATACCCTGAACATACCTGGATATATCGAACAGGTATTTATTATTCCTGAAAATACCTCCGAATCGTTCGATATTGTAAAAGTTGTTCGAATAGGCAAAATCGACCGGAATTGTCCTGAATGTATTGGACGTATCGATGCAATCGAGAAATAACGCATCCGGAGTTTTGAATTTATCATCACCTGTCGCCGGAAGGTTTTCAACGATCAATTGGGCAAGATGAATTACCCGATTATTCAAAACAGCCAAACCCGGGATCTGAAGCTTTGCAAAAGATCCTGGCGAAGTGTACATGTATAATTTATCGTCATTCGGATTCCCATTGCTTAAAGCAGTGGCGAACTCCGTTCCTGAAATATTCCTTCTGATAATATTCGCATTGGCATTATTCGAGAAGGTGAAGGAAGTAACCAGTGAATCAACTTTTCCTGCTCCTCCAACTTTCTTTGCCCTATAATAAATGCTGAACTTGGTATTGTCCTGATCGGTAAGCTTGAAATAAGCAAGCGCATTTGGCGCGCCAAATGTTGTATCGGGCCTGATCGCAAAACCAATGAATTTTGATCTGAATGCAGAATCGGTCTTGTAAACCGAAGTGTCATAATCAAAGAACCTCTGACCGAATGAATTCGGCAGGCGAATTCGCATCTGGTTTTGTATAAAAGTCTTTACGTTCCCCTCATACACTGAATCCTTGTCATTCAATTTGGAATAGTTCTGATCTTTTACTGCTATTACGGGATCAAAGGTTGCAAAGTCACGCTGGCCGATATAATAACCTTTTACTGAATCTCTGAAACTTCCGTTTTCTTCCTGATCAATTTCCCAAACCTGCAATCTTACAACTGAATTCGTATCACCATAGGTTCCAACGTTTAAAAGTGAAAGCACAACTGAATCTATGGCAACAAGGCTGTCTTTATCGGCAAAAGGCCTGATTCCATAAATCCTGGGACGGATATCTACATAGATCGTTGCGGATGTTTTACCAAAGATCGGATCGCCTGAAATAAATCCTAATGCATGTTCTTCACCGGAGCGTAGCCGGGTTGAATCAGGCAAAAGGAGATTATCCGAAATTATTTCAAGGGTAGTATCGAATGTATGTACATTATCAACTACGGGAATAAGGTCATTGCCGATATCTGTAGTATCGATTTTTTTACAGGAAAGAAAGATTAGAAAGAAAACAGATATGGCAGTAAGAAAAACTAGGAGTTTCCGGTTCACGAAGCGATAAGTTATAAAGTTATAATGGGTTACAGAATCAAAGGTTATTTAGCAAGGTCGGCATACAATTGTAAATAGTCTGTTAAATCACTTTCGGCATTAAATGTCAAAACTTTTTTACCTCTGACCTTACCAAATTCATCGATGAGTTTCTTATCAACCTTATCAGCTCCAAACGTTACTGCATCGGCATAGGTTGCCCCACCGCGCATCAGTGCAACATTATTTGCTTCTTTATAAGGCTCAAGATCTTTTTCCTTGATATTGGGCGAAATATTCGCCAGCTTCAGGAAATTATTGCCGAGTTTTTCTTTAAAAGTTGTTGAACCTATGGTGTAGATGATCTTGCTGTGTGAGAATACAGGTTCCTTCTTGTAAGCGGTCTTAACATATAAAGGAATCAATCCTGTCATCCAGCCACTACAATGAATGATATCTGGAGGCCATCCAAACTTCTTTACTGTTTCCAAAGCACCCTTACAAAAGAAAACAGTTCGCAAACCATTGTCATCGAACCATTTTTCCTGTTCGTCGTTGAAAATGAATTTTCTTTTAAAGAGATCCTCATTATCCAGGAAGTAGACCTGCAGGCGGGCGTTGGGAAGGGATGCAACTTTAATTTGAAGCGGATAGTCGTCTCCGTCTACCGTTACATTGATCCCTGAGAGTCTTACCACCTCATGAAGGCGATGCCTTCTTTCGTTAATGTTCCCAAAGCGGGGCATTATGCAGCGGATCTCAAAATTGTTTTCATTGGCTTTGATGGCTAACCTGTTCACTATTTCCGAAAACTCTGTCAATTCCAAATACGGGGACATTTCATTAGCTATGAATAAAATTCTTTTCTTTGTCAGCATTACGATTAAAATTGGTGGTTAACCCGTTCAATTTTTAAGAGTGGGCAAAGGTAAGGTATTTTATTAGAAAATGGGTTGGAAAGGCCTTTCCAGCCTGTTAATTCTCAGTCTGATGATCATAGCCAAAAAGCCGGATTTTTTATCGAAATACCTCAATTCAAAAAGGGAAATCGGGACAAGGATCAACCTGGTTCCAACCATGGGAGCACTTCATGAGGGACACCTGACCCTGATCAAGAAGGCCCGCCTGAACGACGCAGTCGGACAGGCCCGGGAAGCCGCGGGCCTCGTGGTTTGCAGCATTTTTGTGAACCCTACTCAGTTTAATGATCCAAAGGATTACCAGAAATATCCCCGGACCATCGAAAAAGACATTGACCTGTTAGAGGAAGCAGGTGCCGACCTCCTTTTTTTACCTGAGGCCGCTGACGTTTATCCGAAGGGCACCTCCAATCTCGAGACATACGATCTTGGCGATCTAGAAAAGGTTTTAGAAGGAGAATTCAGGCCAGGCCATTTCCAGGGAGTGTGCCAGGTGATGCGTCGGATATTGGACCTCGTGAAACCTGACCAGTTATTCATGGGTCAAAAGGATTACCAGCAATGCATGGTCGTTAAGAAATTGATTGAAATCATGGGCGCTCCGATTCATTTCGTTGCAGTGCCAACCGTGAGGGAGAACGATGGACTTGCGATGAGCAGCCGCAATCTTCGATTAGATAAGGATGGTAGAAGAAATGCAGTTGCCATTTCACAATCGCTTAACTATATAAAGAAAAATATTAAACCGGGTGATCTCACTTCAATAAGAACGAAAGCAAAAGAATTACTGGAAGAAAAAGATTTCAAAGTGGATTATGTAGAGTTGGCGGACGCAAATAATTTGAAAATAGTGAAATCATGGGATGGCGAGCAGAAACTTATCGCTTTGATTGCGGCGTTTCAGGGTGAAGTGAGGCTTATTGATAATGCGTTGATAAGTTAATTGGTTAACTGGTTAACTGGTTGACAAGGTTGATAGGGTTGATAGGGTTGATAGGGTTGACAGGGTTGACAGGGTTGATAAAGGTTGATAAAGGTTGATAAGTAACTATCGAAGTTATTATTGAAAAATGAAATTGTGATGCGAGCGTTCTTCATTTCCTTGTCAACCTGTTAACTTTGTCAACTTGTCAACCTATTTTAGCCAGCGAATGTTATAGTGACCAAAAAACAGTATGGAAATAGAAGTATTGAAATCAAAGATTCACAGGGCGGTCATAACCGAAGCAAATCTTAATTATGTTGGAAGCCTTACATTGGATGAGGATCTGATGGATGCTGCCAATGTAATAGAAAACGAGAAAGTGCAGATCGTGAATGTGAACAATGGAAGCCGCATTGAAACCTATCTGATCAAAGGCAAGAGAGGTTCGGGCGTCTGCTGCCTGAACGGACCTGCCGCCCGACAAGGCGCAGTCGGAGATGTCGTGATCATTCTTTCATACGCTACAATTGAATTTGAAAAAGCAAAGCAATTCAAACCGTGGATCGTTTTTCCGCGAGAAGGAAATAAACTCTGATCATTACTGGCATGAAAAAAAAGGTCGTCAGCATCCTTCAATACTTATTCTTTCTGGCACTGGGGATCTTTTTGCTTTGGTGGTCGATAAGAAAAATTAAGGACTGGGGGGAGATCAAGGCCTCGCTGAGTAATGCCAATTACTGGTTGATCATTCCCGTAATTATTTCTTTGCTCTTAAGTCATTATAGCCGCGCTATTAGATGGAGAATATTGATTGAACCATTGGGTTATCATCCAAAACAATCTAATGCTTATCTGGCGGTCCTTGTTGGTTACATGGCTAATCTTGCAATTCCAAGATTAGGTGAAATTCTGAAATGTACTTTCCTCGCACGTTATGAAAAAGTCCCGGCGGACAAATTGATCGGAACTATCGTAGCAGAACGCGCATTCGACGTGTTATGCCTTCTGATTGTTATTTTAATTACATTTTTCTGGCAGTTCGATGCTATTGGTGGACTACTGAAAGAAACAATTGCGACCATATTGCAATCAAAAGCGGAACAACTCACCACAACCAAGATCGTCATATTTGTTGTTTTGCTCCTTGCGATACTCGGTTTGATCTGGTTTGTGCTCGACAGGTATGCTCACTTGAAATTTATTCAACGAATCAAAGTAATAATCAAAGGAGTTTGGGAAGGCTTAATTAGTGTAAAGAGGATAAAAAACAAGGGCTGGTTCTTTTTTCATAGTGCGTTTATCTGGGCTATGTATTTAACAAGTGTTCGATTGGGCATGTACGCATTGCAGGAAACTTCGCACCTTGGTTGGGGAGTATCTTTGGCTGTATTAACCACAGGTAGCCTTGCAATGATTGTTCCCACGCCCGGTGGCAGACAGTTGCCTTCTTTTTTAACAGTAGTCTGAAACAACCTTACGATGCGTATGGAGACGATAAAGTGATTGAGGAAATTGTGATGGAAGTGGAACGAATGTACCGCATCAATCCGCCGACAAACCCCCCGACCCCCTAAAGAGGGTTTGAGTTTACAACCTCGAGATTTTGTCAACCAGGCCTGTAGTAGAATGTCCTTTTATAATTGGATTAATTACCACTCTTCCTCCGTTCGCAATAATTTCTTTCGCGCCTGCAATTTGCTCAACGGTATAATCGCCGCCTTTAATCAAAACATCAGGCATCAATTTCTTTATTAGTTCAAGGGGAGTGTCTTCACTGAAGATTACAACAGCATCAACCATTACTAATGATGCGAGGAGTATTGCTCTTGATTGTTCATCATTAACCGGCCTTGTTTCTCCTTTCAATCTTTTAGTAGAGCTATCGGAATTTAAACCAACTACAAGGCAATCGGCTTCGCTGGCGGCCTGGCTCAGAGAAGAAATATGTCCCCGATGTAAAAGATCAAATACACCATTGGTGAATGCAATTTTTTTCCCCTGCTTTTTCCACTCTGTCACTTTTGCAACCGCATCTGGAATAGTTAGCACTCTTGATTCAATTGTATCAGGTCTTTGCATATTCAGGGGATTTATTGAAATAAGGGAATAGAAGCAAAGCGACAAATCCACTCAGCAACATTTGAAAGAACTGAACCACCCATAAGATTATTCCGAATGCAAAACCGGTGGCTTCTGTTAATCCATATAACAAAAGCGTTTGCTGAACGAATACATGATAAACGCCAAGTCCGCCACCGGGCGTGGGAACAATCATTGCAAGGCTACCTGTGGTTAATACAGCCAAAGATACTCCCCAACCAAGGTGCGAAGTTTCCTGCAATGCGTACATGC
>JGI24806J26614_1000215_pt1 | contig 15012 bp, 10 predicted proteins | sample Kansoi200umMDA_FD_26614 | JGI IMG/M metagenome (IMG submission 26614)
GTTAACAGCAGGTATAATATGCTGTTGATATTGATGGTGATTACGATTGATCAATCGCATGCCCAAAATCCTCTTATAGGAAATATGTATTCGGCAGATCCTTCTGCAAGGGTATTTGGCGACAGGGTATATGTTTATCCATCACACGATATTATTGCCACCGAAGGCAAAGGCAGGGTAGGATGGTTTTGTATGGAAGACTACCATGTCTTTTCTTCGGCAGATCTAACAGAATGGACTGACCATGGCATCATCGTTTCACAAAGCAATGTACCCTGGGTTAAGCCCGGCAGCTACAGCATGTGGGCACCCGATTGCATTGAGCGTAATGGAAAATATTATTTCTACTTTCCCACATCACCTAAAGATACCACAGCTTATGGCCGCGGTTTTAGGGTAGGCGTAGCTGTTGCTGATAAGCCAACCGGCCCGTTTATACCCCGGGAAATGCCTTTAAAAGATGTCAGGGGAATAGACCCGAATGTATTTATAGATAAAGACGGGCAGGCTTATCTCTATTGGTCGGCTGGTAATATATACGGCGCTAAACTAAAAGAAAATATGCTGGAGCTGGATTCTGAAGTAAAAACATTGGGCGATCTCCCGGCCAAAGGATTAAAAGAAGGGCCTTATCTTTTTGAACGCAATGGTATTTATTACCTTACTTATCCGCATGTGGAAAATAAAATTGAAAGGCTTGAATATGCTATTGGTGATAATCCTTTAGGGCCTTTTAAAGTAACCGGGGTTATCATGGATGAATCTGAGTCTGGTTGCTGGACGAATCATCATTCCGTTATTCAATTCAAAAATCAATGGTACCTTTTTTATCATAACAAAGATTATTCTCCACGGTTTGATAAAGCCCGTTCTGTAAGAGCAGATAGTTTATCATTTAATGAAGATGGTACTATTAAAAAAGTAATACCCACATTACGGGGAATTGGTGTAACAGCTGCGACTAAACGAATAGAGGTTGACCGTTACACAGCAATCAGCAATGAAGGTGCTGTGATTGATTTCATAGATACCACTAACAGGTTCCTCGGGTGGAAGACTATTTTGGATAAGACAGGCGGATGGATACAATATAACAGTGTAGATTTTGGAAACAAAGCACTTAAAAAGGTTTTGATAAATGCTATTTCTGGTACGGGCGGCACTTTACAAATACGTACTGGCAGCGTTGCAGGAACAATTGTTGCAGAAGTGCAGGTTCCCAAAAGCAGTATATGGAAACTGGCAAAGGGAACAGTAGTTAACCTTCCGAATGGTATTCAAAATCTTTTTGTAACAACAGATGAGGTAAGCAACCATATACATATTTTTAAAATACTTTTTTTAAATTCGTTTATCATCAGGTTAGTTTTTATGTAAAAAAAATACTGTAATTATTTTTATTTTCATTGCGTCTAATTATTTTTTGTTGTTCTTCTTTTTCATTCCTTATCGCTGGTTCCGCACCATTATAATTCCCGGATATATAAAGACTTTACATCTACCGCAGTCTGACTATGATAGTGACAAAGCTGAAAGCCGATATTCCCTTCCAAAAAACCTGCATCATGAATAATATCAATCGTCTTTACTCCATTAAGCCACGCTTGTATGTGATGCCCTTTCGCAATAATGTAGTAATGGTTCCAGTCATTCTGATAAACCAGTTTGTTCACCAAAACATCCGGATATTTTTGCACCATATTTGCCCTTCGTTCTTCCCAAAGTGAACCCCAATATCCTTTACCCATATCAACCTGGTAGCCGGGAGCATTATCATAGTTTGTTGGATTGATACGAATGCACACCCCGGAGTTGGCATTGGAATCTCCCACCATTCTTATCATCACATTTAATTCAAAATCTTTGTACATTTTTTTTGTGTAACTATAGTGGTGTTCCTTCTCCTTTCCCATTTCACCATGAAAGGATGAATCGGTAAACTGCCAGTAATTATTTTCAAAATTCCATGCGGCAGGAGATTGCAGCAGGTTTACCCACCCTTTTCCGTTAGGTTTATTGAGATGCATTTTGCCAGCTTTTGGTAAAGTTTTCGTGAGGAATACAGTATCCACCTGTGCTATTGAAACAGAGCGAATAACTATCAGCAGTGAAGCAATACATATTGTCCTGATGATGTTCTTTTTATTTTTCAATCCTCGCATTTTTTTATTTTATTTTGTTATTGTTAGGTACTGAAGCATTTATTTATTGCAAACAACAAACCTTATTTAAAATTTTACCTCTGTTTTTTTTCCTGTATAGCTGATTACTTTATCCGGGTTGGCTACTGTATTTTCTCCAACGGCCCTATCACTACTCACCATTACAATATTGAATGTTCTGCTTTGCAGCATCCCGGGAAAACTTCCTTTTCTTTCATCAATCGTGAGCAATCTCTTTTTATCATTCCAGTTAAAAGTAATCGTAGAATAAATTCCTTTTTCATAATTGTAGTTGTTATTCTCATCTTCATACAATACAAATTTTCCATCGGCTCCGGGATAAATACGAATCTCCAGTTCATCCCATTTTTTTTCTTCCGCGTACTGTACTGCCGGGCCAACAGGAATGATGGCACCAACTTTTATATACAATGGAATAATATCAAAAGAAGTTTGTTTAGTTATTTTTTTTCCTCCGCTTATTTTTTCTCCTGTCCAGAAGTCAAACCAACCTGTACCTGCAGGCAGGTAAAGTTCTTTTGTTTTGATTGTACTGAAATCTTCCACCGATGTATCTCTTCTGTTAACAACTGGTTTGATATACATCGCATTTGTAACCGGGCATACCATAATGGATTTACCAAACATAAACTGGTCGTTAATATCCAGGGCATTTTTATCACTTGCAAAATCCATCACTAATGCACGCATCATACTGGAATGGTTAGCCGTAACATCCCATGATGTGGAATAGATGTAGGGCAATAAACGGTAACGGAGGTTGATGTATTTTTCAATAGCATCATATGCTTTATCGCCTTTTTTCCCAAACTGGTAAATTTCTCTCGGAGCGCCCTCACCATGTGAACGCATTAAGGGACAGAAAGTACCAAACTGCAACCATCTTACATACAACTCACGATACTCAGGATCATCCAGTTTCTTTTTAAAATTCCCTAAAAAGAAACCGCCAATATCACTATTCCAATAAGGTATGCCGGTAAGTGAAAAATTCAACCCTGCAGAAATTTGATTTCTCAGTGTATTCCATGAAGCAGTAACATCACCCGACCATGTATTGGCACCATAACGTTGCTGGCCTGCAAAAGCAGACCGGGTGAGGATAAATACTCTTTTAGTTGAATCAACTTCACGCTGATGCGTGTACACGCCACCGACAGTCATCAGGGGAAATGCATTTCTTACTTTTCTAAAAGAACCCAGGTATGTTTTATTATCCAAATCAGATGGTTTGAAATCGAGATGATCAGGCTCTGACGAATCCATCCACCACCCGTCTATCCCAAGTGAATGCATTTTACTAAGATGCTTCCAGTATATATCACGTGCAATTGGATTGTATGGATCGTACACTCTTACACCAGAGGGATAATCACGCCGCGGTGGCCATATAGTAGAACCTGATTGCGGCCATGTACTAAAATTCATCAGCGCACCAATGCTGTCCAGCTCACGGTATTGTTTTGTTTTTGGGCCAAAAGAATTCCAGATGGAGATCGTTAAGTGTGCATGTAAACGGTGTACATCATTTACCATTTTTTGTGGTTGAGGAAATTCGTCATTTAAAAAATCCATCGCATTCCACAAATAGTTGCTGCCCCAGTATTGCCAGTCCTGTATAATACCATCAAGCGGAACTTTTAACTCACGATATTTTTTAACAACATCAATTAATTCATCCTGGCTTTTATAGCGTTCCTTACTCTGAAAATATCCAAAAGTCCACAATGGAAACATTGGTACCTGGCCGGTAAGATCTCTCATGCATCCAATTACGCCATCGGCATTACCACCATACATAAAATAATAATCCACGCAATCTCCTGCATCGGATTTGAAAGAAGTACTTTCTGTATTATCTGTAAATACTGTTGGAGAATAATTATCCCAGAACAATCCATAGCCTTTTGCTGATTGAAAAAACGGAACATAGTCGTCTGTGTTTCCCTGGATCATATTCAGTGTAAGATTACGTTGCACCATTCTGCCCTTTTGTTGCTGGCCCAAACCATAGATGGCTTCGTCTTTATCTAAAATATAAGACTGCTCAATACTATACGTGTTGCTGCCGGCATCATTGAATGGTTTGAATGCCGTGCTGTTTTCTTTTTCTTGTAAGAGCGCTATTCCTGAATTAGTAAAAAAACTTATTGCACCCGATGCAAGATTACATTTCACACTTGTCCTTTCGCTTTTTACAGTAAGCACACCGGCCTGCTCCTTTATATTTAATTTTAATTGTTGCGGTGCAGCAATAACAGAAAGGCTTTTTTTTGTGAAAGCACTTCCTCCGGGAGACTTAATTATTCTTACTGTTGCAGGTGTGTAAAATTGAATTTCAACATCCACTTTATTTATAGTTGTTTTTATACCGGCATTTGTTTTTTGCCAGGATTGAGCCTGAGTACTAAGTGTTACAATAAGAAGTAAAAAAAGAAGAGGTTGCCGCATTGTTTTGTGTTTTAATGATAAAGGTTTAGTTAATAAAAATAATTACTTATTGAATTGCCACAATAGAAGTTGAAAAGTGTTTACTGAAACATTATTCAGTTACTTTGATTTTAACACCTAAGAGCGTAAGCATTTGTTCTGCATATCTTTTTCCCAACATCCTGTAACCTTCTGCTGTGAAATGAAGATTATCCGCAGCATCCGGGCAACCGGCAGATGATATCACGTAAGCGTTCTTAATCATTTGCGGCAAAGTGGCAATGATCTTGTTCATGCCTGCGCAAATGCCGCCCTGGTCTGCGTTTACCGTTTCACCTGCAAGTAACGGAACCTTTTTGGCTTTAAGGTGCAGGTCTTTCAATAAATTATCATACACTGTTTTTACTTTTCTTGTCCACAAAGAATCATTAGGATTTGATTCGCCCTGGTGTAATAATATTCCTTTGATAACGCCATCTTTCTGTGCCATCTTTGCCAGTTCCACCAATCGTGCATAAGGGTTACCATCGTATTGATTGATCATACCAATCATCCATTGCGGTGCTTTAGTTACATAAGCCTGGTAATTATCTTTATCAAACAATTCAATTTTACAACCGCCAACTGCTACATTAATAATACCTACTCTTACATCTTGGGGTAAATTGGCTACCAGTGTTCTACCAAAATAATCGGCTGGAGTGAGACCGGTTTTACACCTGCTTAAAGGAGGAACAGCCGTGTACCAGTTGCCTTTGGTACGATGCAGGTCCGGGCAATCCACTGCTTCTAAAACCTGGAAACGTGGATCAACGTTTATTGTATCCTGCGGTTGAATTCTTGCATTGCCTTCCATATTAGATTGGCCGAAACAAAGAAAGATGTAGAATTTTTTATCCTGCGAAAAGGATTTTAAACCGGAGACCAGCAATATTGTAAGTATCAATAAACTTGCTTTCAACTTCATATTTAGTATTTTAACTGAGTAAAAATTATATCGGCTTTCTGCATCGTTATAAATAGCAATCATAAAAAATTTATTGAATGCCCAATTTAATCATTTTTAAATCTTTCGTTGCTGAACTGTTGCCATTCCACAATTCATATTCGCCGGGTGCTACATCCATTTTTAAAGTTTTATTATTATAAAATTCAAAAGCTGATGGATGCAGATCAATAATTGCATTCGTAGTTTTGCCTGCTCCTACTTCAGTTCTTTTAAATCCTCTTAATGTTTTTACGGGACCATCGACATCATTTACTTTTTTAACATACACCTGCAGTATTTCCGTTCCGTTTCTTTTGCCGGTATTGGTAACAGGAATGGTGATAGTAAGACTTTCATCTTTTGTAATTTGTGTTTTATTTAATTGAGCTGTGCCAATAGAAAAATTAGTATAACAAAACCCGGAGGCCCGGGCTTCACAGCCTCCTGCGAATAGACGGATATATTTACTAATAATACATTTGCCAGGGCAAATAGTAATTTTTTCATGCTTACGATTTTATTTGCAATGTTGTTTTACTATTTAAAAAGAAGTGGTGCCATTTGATAAAGGCTGCGGCGCCATGATTGAAACTCATGTGCGGTACCCGGAGAAATATAAGTAGCAATATTGAAACCGGCTGCTTTTAGATCAGCTTCAACTTTAGGAAGAGCATTAGCTCCGTTTGCTTCTTTGCTACCGTAACTTATAAAGATAAGCTTCGGTTTCTGTTTGCCTTCTAAATCTGCCGGGGTATAGTTACCACCACTTAATAGTCCCCAGTAACTAAAAACTTCCGGTTTAGCTAATGTGATCACTTTTGTTTCGGCACCACCCATTGAAAGTCCTGCCATAGCACGTCCATCTCTTTGAGCAATCGTTCGGAAATGTGCATCAACATAAGGTATCAACTCATCTAACAATACAGTTTGAAAGCCATTATTAGCAATCATACCGGCCATGCCACCGCCGGCAGGAGCAGAACGATTTATGCTATCCGGACGAGCACCAGGAGCTGAATTACCTGCAGGAGGACGTGGGCCAAAGCCAGGCCTGGAACCAGTATTGGTCATACCGTAAGTCATTACAACGATAAAAGGTTTTATTCTGCCTTCTGCGATCATATTATCCATAATCAGGTTGGCACGGCCCTGAACACCCCATGTAGTTTCATTTTCACCCCAACCATGTTGCAGGTACAACACCGGATATTTGGTTTTGCCGTTTTCATAACCAGGGGGAGTATAAACAAAGGCAACACGTGATATATTGGTGCTTTTTGAAGGAAATAATATTTGTTGCATATTTCCATGTGGTACATCTTTCAACGCATAAAAATCCTGGTCTTTTGCAGGTATTTCAATACCGCTTTCCCAACGTTGTGAGCCATAGAAAAATCCTGTTCCGGGATCATTAAAAGTTGCGCCATCTACGTTAATGTGATAGTAGTGANATCCTTCATCCATTGGTCCTGCAGTAGTGCCAATAAAATAACCACTATCTGCTTTGGCGAGTTTTGTTCCTCCCTGGCCTCCAAGGCCAAGACTTACCCGAACACTATCAGCATTTGGCGCAAGGATTCTAAACCTGGCATACCCCTGGGAATTTACCTGTGGATATTGCTGAAACGGCTGGTTAAAGGCAGAAGGTTTGAAATCTTCTATTACAGCAGGCTGGGTTGTTTGTGAAAAGCTGCTGCTGATTCCAAAACTTATTGCAAGAACGATAGCTAAAAATTTGTTATCCATTTTTTTAATTTTAAAAAGTTTATTTATTAAATGGTGAATGAGGGTAAAACTGATCATTATGATTTGTATGAAATTCACATCAGCAAGTTTGCAATTTAATTGGATGTACTGCAAATGCTGGTTGCTTTGAAAATCTTGTTTTAAAAATTGAAATTGATATTTTGCCACTTATTTTTATTGAACTTTGTACAACCGGTATTACTGTTTCTATTTATTATTAAAATAATCAACTCCCCTTTTGGGAGTTGATTATCGATATTTACATTTTTGAACAGGTACTTAACAAAAAAAATTCTGCATGGCAATACTTTTTTTGTTATCACTCGCCACCATGACCAAATCTCTCCACTCCTTTTACATTCATTTTTACTGATGTTATCCTGTCTGGAGGGCCTGTCATAAATAACAATTTGTTGTCTTTGCCCGCAAAAACATTATTGGTGCCACCTCCTGGTGAAATGGTCATGATTTTTACGCCGTTAGGATCATAGGCATTAACGCCCACTCCGCCACTTACATAGATGTTGCCTTTTTCATCCATTGACATACCATCGCAAAAATTTAAATTATCAACTAATGTTTGCATGTTAGATAATGTTCCATTGGGATTTATAGTAAAAGATCTGATCTTACCTGTGCCATCATAGGTCCAGTTGTTTACAAACATTTTTTTTCCATCGGGAGTTCCGGTGACACCGTTAGGCCATGTATCAGCATTCCAACCTGCCATAGTGGTTACTCTTACTAAAGTGTGACTACCCGGTGCCAGGTAATATACATGTCCGCCTTTACCAGTTGCGGCTTGTTCGGAGTGAGTAGGTTCCCAGGGTTGTTTACGTGGATCAGTTGCATCCCAGTAATCCCTTGGAAATATAGGATCAGTAATATAAATGCCTCCTGTAACGGGATTGATCCAAACATCATTAGGGCCATTCAACAATTTTCCCTGGTAATTATTAACCAACACTTCATGGGTACCGTCAGGATGAATTTTCCATAACTCTCCATGCATATCTGCACAAGCAATGAGGTCGCCGTTTTTATCAAATGCCATTCCGTTAGCTCGTCCTGTACCAGTTAAAAATGTAGTTACTGCGCCAGTGCCGGCATCCCACCTGAAAATTTTATCGTTAGGCTGATCTGTAAAAAATACATTTCCAGATTTATCTACTGCAGGCCCTTCAGTGAAACTAAAACCTTTTTTAATAGTGTCTAATATGCCGTGCTGGCTTGCTGATATAAGGCAGGTGGGATCATAGAAAGTACTTCCGGGAACAGGATTACATTCGCATTCGGATAATTTATCCTGCCCATTTTGTTGTGCAAGGCTTTCCTCAATTTCTGTCTTTGTTTGCTGTTCCATGTTTTTTTGGCACGAAGAAAATCCGAGGAAGATAATGACTGGGAGAACAAAGAGTTTTTTCATTACAAGCAATTTTTAAGGTTATAAAATAGTTAAGTAACATTGAAATGCTTTTTATAAAAGCAATTACAATCGTACAAGATAATCAGCACCAATGTTAAAAACTACCAATAAACTATTGTGATGAATTTTACACAACCATCCACGATATCAACAATTAATCAGTCATAAACCAGAGTATGCCGCCTGTATTTTTTACCTCTTATTTGAAAAGATTTTTTACAAAGGGAGATAATTCTGTTTGGCGGATAATAAAAAGAAAGCTGTAAAATTAGTAAGCCCCTGCTATGGTAACGGCAGAAGATGCTAAAACAAACGAAAGACGATCCTCTTCGTTTCTTTAAGTAATTTTATTTATCATTATTTTACAGGCTAGGAATCCGCTAAGGGGTGCACGTGCTCCAGATCATTCAGACAGAAACGCCGTCAACCTTTGCCCGCCATGTAAAGCGATACACCAAAACAATACGAGAAAATTTTCAATGCACAACCTTTAGTCTCAGTGATCAGAAAATTATTTTAATTGTGGCGATCTTTGATCCACTGGCTGCATTCAACACTTCTGCAAAACAAATATTGCCAGGGAGAAACCGGGCTGCTGGTATGTTTATTACATTCTCTCCTGTTTCTACAGACACAACAGCACTGCTATAAAGGGTTTGCCCAAGCGGGTCAACCACCCGTACCACTACCTGTTGTTTTGCCTGACTATTCAGATACAAATTAATAACCTTATTTATGACCGGATTGGGCCTTACAGAAATGGTTGTTCGGGTAATAGCTGATAATCGCAGCTTAACTACGGCACTATAGCTACCATAACCACTGTTTTTAATTTCCTTTATACGGTAGTATATAGTACCACTTAATGCAGTAACATCTTCGCTGTATGTATAATTATTCTGCCCGTTTGCGGTGGTATTATATACTTCCTGCCAATGAACCGCATCCAGGCTTCTTTCCACTACATACCCGGTAATACCGGCATCGGCAGTTGTTTGCCATTTCACATCTGCATACACTTTTTGTGATACCGGCCGTTGCGATACTGATACATGGGTAAATTGCAGGGGCAGCACCGCCCCTCCTGATTCGACAGAAACCAGACCTCGTCCTACTGTACTCATATATACACGTCCAAATACGTTCATATCTCCCATTACAAAATTACCGTTGCCCGGACCTCCCCACTCATGGGCATCGTCGTTTATTCGTGTCCACGAAGCGCCCTGGTCTGTAGAACGGAACATACCTCTAACTCCGCCAACAGTTCCCCAAATATAAACGGTAGGATAAGTAGCCCCCGTTGCAGTTTTACCAAATCCAACAGCTCCGCAATAAGTAACATTAGCAACAGTTGTCCATGAAGTTCCATTGTTCGTGGTGTATTTCAATCCGCTCCCGTTTAAAGCTACCCATACATTTCCTTCATTATCCGGAACTGCCCTTGCTCGTCCTGATCCCCATTGACCTGGGTTAGATGCTGAGGAGGTAAAACTTACACCTTTATTGGTACTTACAAATAGCTGTCCGCTATTAGGGCTATAAATGTAAAATTTATTGGTATTTACGTAATCTGCTATTGGATGAGCATCCTGAACATTAGTAACTCCTGTACTGGTCCATGACCCTCCATTATCTGTTGAATAATAAGTGGTACTTCCGCCGCCCGGACAATGAAGTATTGTATTTCCATCTGCTGACAATGCTACTTTTCCATAACCGCCACCGTTAGTAGAAGCCGCTTGCGTCCAGGTTACTCCCTGATCGGTAGAGTAGTATAATTTATCTGTAACCCGTACCACTTTGTTGATATTATTTGCGGCATAAGCTATACCATTATTAGAAACAACGGTGGGAGTATGTACCTGCGCCGGATAAGCATAAACATCGGCATACACTGCTCCATATTGATCTCCTACGGCTGAAATAAAATTACCACCGGGAATGCTTATGGCATCCAACACGACTGTTTCTTCCATTCCTTTTACATCAAATTTCCAGGAAGTGGCGGATGCATTGATATTATCGCAGGTAAAAAGTCCATTCCCCGATATGACCCTTACTCTTGCCGTATTTAACGGATCAAAATCAATGCTACCTGCCCAATGTATCCCACGGCCAGCGATCCAACCAATGCCGTTAGTGTTCATGGTACTTGTGGACGTCAACTTTGAGGTCCAGGTACTTCCTCCGTCAGTAGATAAGAAAATAAAATCCGCCCATGTGTTGCCAAACTGGTTGTTACTCCAGACGTTAATAGTTGAAGCAATAATCCTGTTTGAATTTGCAGGATCAACACTTATTCCACCATAAGGGTAATTATTCCCATTTGGAGTAATGTTGGTCCAGGTTCCGGTAGCAGTAGCAAGTTTGTAAACTCTTCCGCTGCTGCCGTTCGATGGACCCTCAGCATCCGCCATTACCACATATAAAGTAGAATTATCAGTAGATAAAACAGCCCTGTGGGGCATAAATGAATTATCAGGCTGAATTGCATTGAAAGTGCTGCCGCCGTCGGTACTTTTGTATATATTATTGCCTCCCGTACGGGAAACTCCTATATAAATAGTTTGGGTAACTCCTCCCGAAACACTGGAAGGATCAAACACTACAAAGCAGATTCCGTTTCCATTGGTTGTAGTGGTTACTCCATTCCAGGCCAGTGTCCAGCTGGATCCTCCGTTGGTACTTTTCCACAAACCATTTGATCTTGTTCCGCAAAAAAGGATATTGCTGTTATTAGGATCCACAGCCAGGCGTTCCCCATTAGATCTTCCCATTCCATTTCCATGAGCAGTAAATTGTGAAGTTACTACCACTTCAGTGAATGTATTTCCCTTATCTGTGGATTTTAAGATTGCTGTTTTTCCACCGTTAAAGTAAGAAGTCCCGGCAAGTAAATATAGATTATTTGCATTCTGAGGATCCAGAGCCAGCGCTTCCACACCCTGGTATGTAGTTTCATTCTCTGAAGTCCAATCGAGCAAAGGAATCCATTTTGAATTTACAGCATCCCAACGGTAAGCGCCTCCAACATCTGTGCGACAGTAAATATCGCCTGATGTTTTATGACTTATAATTCCTGATACAAAACCGCCTCCACCCAAGGCTACATTACCAAATGTTTGTGCAATTAATTTTGTTTGTGAAAAGCAAAAAAGAATCAGCAAAAAAGCCACTATAAATCGTGGCCGACAATAAAAAGGGCTGAAATTGTTAGACTTTGTCATAAATGTGGTTTTTAATAGGAAATGTTGTTTATAATTGATTCATAAAACTTCTGATTTTTTTTCCCTGCAGGGAAAAAATTATTAATTGTGTTATCAATCATTCAATGAGGATAGAACGCATGTTGAGCAGGTTACTTTGAGCGGGGTTAAAAACCAGTCCGGTTACGTAACCGCCGGCGCCGATCTTTACATTTTTCCATGCAGAGGTTTGAGCAACAGCCTTTGCTGATATTATGTACAATATTAAGAACAATAAAAGCTTCTTAGGATAACATTGTTTCATGTGAGCGGATTTTATTCATTAGTTGAATTCGTTCAGTGGTCAAAACTTATGCCATTAAGGTTGCACCATGGTGTCAGATTGTTTCAAGATGGGGTGGTAAATGTTACAAATGAGTGATTATTATGGTTAAAATTCTCTTGTTTTAATATCCAAACTACCCCTTCTATACTACTTACACAAAGAACTAAACGCTACCTGAAGTTTTTGTTTTCTTTAATGCTTCAACTAAAACATTCAGTTCACTATTTAAAAGGTTTTATTTTTCAGCGTTCCCGGGATTATAAGATGGAGGTAAATTGCAGTCAACCCCTTACTTTTGATCAAATTTCGTTTTGTGAAAACACTATTGCTTTTGGACAAGATGTCCTTTCAACTCGGTAAAAAAGAAAAGATACTTTATTTTTTGCTCCTCTTTTTTTTTGCGGGACTGTATATGCCAGGCATAGATTGGCTGTATAATGTAGCCATGTGGTTGTTTTTTGTATACAGTTTTTTTTTAAATCCCATTACCGAAAAATGGAAACTGCTACTCCAACGCAAAGAGATATTACTGATATTGCTTTTTATTATCCTTAATGCGGTAAGTGCGTTATTATCCGGCAACCAGAAAGAAGGCATTTCTTTCCTGGGTATCAGGATCAGTTTATTTGTTATACCACTTGCTATAGGATCTATATACATCAGGGAATACTTAAAAGACAGGTTGATCTTTTGTTTTGCCACCGTTACTTCGGCTGCTGCTTTCGGTTGCCTGGCTTGGGGTATTTTTCAAGCTTCTCGCTATCACGACTGGTCGTTGCTATACAATGATAACCTGAGTGAAATCATTAATTTTCAATCTATATATTTTGCCATGGTATTAAACCTTGCCATCTTTGGTTTCATTTACCTGGTACTAAAAAAATCGGTGCTTATTAATAACAATGTTATAGTGCCGGTATTATTAATGCTATTAGTGATTCATTTTTTATTGGCCAGCCGAATGGCTATTTTAATTTTGTACTTTGCCGCTTTTATTTTTGCCGTAGTACAAATTATTCGCAGAAAAAAATACCTGGAGGGGATTACACTAATTATGGGGTTATTACTGGCTTGTTTTTTACTGGTAAAATTCTTTCCCAAAACCATCAACCGCTTTAAAGAACTTACCTATACTAAATTTGATTATCACAGTACTGCAAGAGAAAGCCATTTTAATATGGCCCTGGATTCCACCCAATGGAATGGCGCCAATTTAAGAATTGCTGTTTGGCAATGTGCCTGGACAGTGATTAATGACCATAAGATCTTTGGCACCGGCCTGGGCGACAAGATGGATGAATTAAAAAAAGAGTACACCAAAAGGGGATTTGTTTTCGCCATTCAAACCAATCGTAATACGCATAATAACTACCTTGATATATGGTTGAGCCTGGGGCTTGTGGGCTTAGTGCTTTTTATTGGGGGAGCTATAGCGCTACCCATTTTTAAATGTATCCGGGTAAGAGACTGGTATGGGATGATAATAGTAATCAGTTTCTCCATATCATTATTTAGCGAAAACTACATGGACCGTACTATGGGTAATACATTGCTGGGATTTTTTTTAGCGTTTATCAGCAGTTATAAGAAACCCGGTAATGCGGCCTCTTATTGATTATCCTGCAAATACATTTCTACAGCCTTTTCTGTTTCACCAAGATAAATCAGCTCGCCATGTTTCATGTAACCTGCACGGCTGCAATATTTTTTTATCACGTCCATACTATGACTAACCAGTATAACAGTTTTCCCGTTAATCCAGGATGATTCAAATACCTTAATGGCTTTTTCCTGGAATTTCATATCCCCCACTGCAAATATCTCATCTAAAAACATAATACTGGCACCTGCATTTACGGCTATTGAAAAGCCCAAACGGGCAACCATACCCGAAGAGAAAAATTTTATCTTTGTATCAATAAATTCTTCCAGTTCTGCAAAACTTACAATTTCATCAAATATGGTATCCACATCTTTGATCTTCATTCCCAAAACAGATGCGGATACATAAATGTTTTCACGGGCAGTGAGTTCGTGACTCATGCCTACGCCAAGGTTCATCAACAGCGTGGTTCCGTTAATGTTTACAAAACCGGTATCAGTTGGATACACACCGGCAAGTAAACGGATAAGGGTTGACTTACCACGTATTTGAAACAACCTCAAGTCCCGTTTCCCTTATTAATCTTTGGGTATTTATACTTTTTATTAATTTATTCATATTATCCATGGGCTGTTCGTTAATACTTTCTAACCTTTACATTATTGCAAAGGACATTAGTCAAATATGGGTAGTATTTATTTCCTTCCTATTTTTCTTATCTCCCATTTTCTATAAGCTGTCTACTTTCAAAGAATCTCTTCCTGCATTAGAGTACGGCAACCCGGTAGCGGGTATAATCATCAATTCAAGAATGGTAATGATGGAAGGCATCTCACCTGATTTTGAATTGCTGGCTTTTGATTTTGGGTATGCCATATTTCTTTTATTTGTCGGCCTTATATTATTAAACAAATTGGGCGCTAAAGCTGCTGAAAAATTGTAATCATGGAAAAAAATATTGCTATTAAAGCCAGAAACATCAGTAAAACATTTCACATCAGTGAGGATAGTCATAATACCGTAAAACACCGCCTGTTCAATCTTTTTAATCCACCCCGCAAAAAAGATGTGGAAGCAATTAAAATGATGAACTTTGAAATTA
>JGI24806J26614_1000216_pt1 | contig 15012 bp, 19 predicted proteins | sample Kansoi200umMDA_FD_26614 | JGI IMG/M metagenome (IMG submission 26614)
ACCGGATTATTCGTGGCAACGAGCCGATCGGGACCGATGTCTGTACCAACGTGGAAACTGCCGCCGCCGAGAAATATCGCCGAATCGTACCTGATGTTTTCTTCGTCGGCGATCACAAGCTTAATGTGATAGGTCGTTCCTGGAATAACCGTAGCCTTTGCCGTCAAAACCACGGTTTGGCCATTAAAATTGACCGGGTAGCCCGAGCCGTTGAATCCGCCGAAATATTGCTCGTTGATGGCCGCACAACTGCTCCCGATTTGCGGATGGACGGTCGTTACCAGAACCGGCGTATTGGTATTGGGCAAAACCGCCAGGTTTTCATAAGGCTGGCTGCTGCCGATTGGCTTTAGCAAAAACGCAAAACCATCAGAATACTGGCATGGTGCACTGCCCGAATATTCCTCGGACGCAAAAATATAATCGAAACTGATTTGGCTTGTCAGCGGCGTAAAGTCGAATTCGAGAACGGTGGCGTTGTATGTATTGCCGATGTTAAGCGCGTTTTCCAAATCCTGATCGCCAACCCATGAAGTTGAACCTTCGTCTACAAGATTGTTGTTCGGGCCTTCGGAGCGGACGGCGCGCGCCGTACTCAAAACAATACCGTCCGTAAAAGGGAAAAGTCCAGATGTGTTCGTGAAATAACCGAAGCTTTGCGCACCAGAACTAAAAGTGTCGCCACTAACCGAAAAATTGGAAACATTCGCACACGGACTGTCAATTAAGACATCCTGCACGAGTTGCTGCCCCGTGTAAGTATCATCGACCTGGATATTCTGTGCGATAATCCAATGCGGAACGCTGATGAAAATCCAAAAAAAAAGTGCCGTTTTAAATCGCTTCATAGCACCGGCAAAGATACTACAAATCCCGTTTTTTCAGCAGCTTATATGACATTAACACAAATATAACAGTCCATGCAAGGACAATTAAAATCGATGTTAAATGCACACTGTAATCCTTTTCGGCGTTCATCCCGATTTGCCCTTGCATTGTCTTAATCGGTGACAATCGCGTAAATGGTTCAACAATCAAATTCGATATTGATTGTGCCGGAAAAAATTGTGAGATGTTATTGGCGGTTGTTTCGTTGAAAATCTGCCATCGCAACAGCGCATAGGCGATGTTTTCCCCGATATACCAAACCAATAAAAAGCCCAATGCGAAAGCCGAGCGCTTAACCAAAATGCCAATAAAAAGACAGAATGAGAAAAACCCAACCAGCTTTACAAAGAACGCAATCAGGTAATCCATTTGCGAGAAAATAATCCCAGGTTCTGTATACGACGAGAACGACAACCCAAGGATAAAGCTCATGATGGTAACAAACACTGTCGATGCAGCGGCAAAGGCAAGTACTGTCAGGAATTTTGACTTTATGAATTCCTGTTTGCTCATGCCGTCAATCAAGTTCTGCTTCAGTGTACCATAACTGTACTCGTTGGCCATCATCGATACGATAACAACCGCAAGGAAAAACTTGAAATAATCGGCCATATACGTATTGAAATGCCAGATATAAGGGAAATTGAAAATACCCATTTCGGCCAAATGCAACTTAAAATCACCAATATCGAATTTAATCGACGCAATCAAAGCAATAAAAGAAAGCAAGATAAAATAAGTTAAAGTCAGGACGCGGCTGGCGCGGTTTTTCCAGATTTTCTGGAATTCTATAGCGAGAAGTCTTTTCATAAGGGATTATTTGGTCAGTTCGAGGAATTGTTCTTCAAGGGTATTTTGACGGCGCACCAGATGCGTGACATAAATGTCTTTGCTTACAAGGAAACGATTAATTTCGGAAGGCGCGATCGTTTTTTTGGTGTGAAGGACAATTCGGCCATCGATTTCGGTAAGCGAATCGGTTTCAGGATAATTTTTGAGTGCGTCATTTAGCGCCGCCATATTTTCGGCAGACAATTCATAGAACGCGCGCCCTTCAATCATGCTGTCTACGCGACCCGAATAAAGAATAACGCCTTTGCGCAGTACAAGGACATGGCTGCAAACTTTCTCCACTTCATCGAGCAAATGCGAAGCGAGCAAAATGGTCGTGCCCTGTGCAGCAATTGTTTTAATTAATTCGCGGATTTGATGGATGCCTTGCGGGTCGAGCCCGTTCGTCGGCTCATCGAGGATTAATATTTCTGGATCGTTCAACAGCGCCGATGCAATCGCGAGACGTTGTTTCATTCCGAGTGAAAATGTCCTGAATTTGCTGTCTTTTCTGTCGATAAGCCCAACAAGGGTCAGTTTTTCTTCGACTTTAGAATACGGTGCGCCTTTGATTTTGCAAACCAGCTCAAGATTTTGCTGGGCTGTCATGTACGGGTAGAAGTTGGGCCGCTCGATAATTGCGCCGACTTTTTTAAGTGCATCGTGCGTTTCCATCGCGCCGTTAAACCAAAAGTATTCACCCGAGGTTTTGTTGACGACATTGAGCACAATGCCAAGTGTTGTTGATTTTCCACTGCCGTTCGGTCCTAAGATGCCGTAGACATTGCCTTTTTCGATTTCGAGGGAAACGTTATTGACGGCGTGTACGCGGCCAAAACGTTTGTGCAGGTTTCTGATTGATAAAATGGTTTCCAATGATCGTTTTTTGGTTTTGCTTGTGACGACCAAGATAGAAAATTGTTACCAGCGAAAATAAAATTAAATGTGGGAATGGCGGCGTTGGTGCAGATTGATCAGTGTTTCGTTGATTTCGCGGTGCTCTTGGGTCAGCGAAATTTTTCGGCCAACCACATCATTGGTCACCTGCAAGTGGCAAACCTTGCACTCGAATTCCTTAAAATGGTCGGTGACGTATTTAGTGGTTACGAATTTATGCCCAAACAATGAACATAAAAACCTTCCAGCCAACGAAGTCTCTTTGTAAGTTACTGATTTCATGTCTTGTAAATTAGGGACGATAAACATACGCGAGTTCGGTTGTGTTACAAAAAAAATCCGATGAAATACACTAAAATAAAAGAATGATACGAAAAGGATTACAGCAATCGACGAATTACATAAAAAAATCCCGCTCGGTTGAAGCGGGATTTATAATTTGATTTTCAAGTAGTTAGCTTTTTTGCTCCTTATTGAAATAAACAAGGTAATAGTACATCTGCTTTTCTTCGTCCCAGCCTTTTTCGACATATTTCTCGGCGCTTTCCGGGTTAATGAAGTCGAGTTTGATCTGGATATTCGTATCGAGATTGATGACATTTTTAATCGACTTGCGCGCATCGCTGACGGCAGCATTCGCGATCGGGAAGGTTGTGATGTCTTCGATGCTGTATTTCGGGCCTTTATCGACTTTGTAGCTTTTGAATTCGGGAATCAAATCTGGATTATCGATGACTTCGTTCAAAAAGTTCGTTTCCTCAAACTGGTCATTCTTCGCGAAATAATTAACCGAACGGTTCATGAACATGACTTCCTCTTTTTTGTCCTCGGCCGGGAAAACGACATCTTTCGCGAAATTCTGGCAGAACTTGAGGTATTTCTTCGTCATGAAGTTTTCGTCCTCAAATGCATCGACCGACAGGAAGTGCTCGAGCCAGTAACGCGCGTCATAACGGTTGCTGTCGACGGTCAGGATTTTATAACCTTCGTCTTTTTTGTGGTTGAAGATCAAGCAGCCTTTGTCGAGTTTGTTGAGGTTGACGCCTTGCTGCAGAATCATTTCGAGTTGCGTGCCTTTTTCGTTGAACTGTAAAAAATCGGTTTGGATTTCACTTTTGAAAACACCAATCGCGTCGACTTTTTGGTTGTCTATTGAAACATGCGTTAAATAAGCGATGTAAACCTCTCCGTTTTTAATATGCGGATGGCCGCTTTGCTCGTATAAATGTTGCGTAATTTTTTTCGAGACCTCGTGCAGGCTTTCGGGATTGTCAAAAATCTCAGTCGCATATTTGAACATGTCGTTGTAGTCGAGATCGACTTCGTGCGCAAACTGGTAATAATTTTCTTCCTTGTCGCGGAACGGCTTGAGGAAGAATTCCTTCATCAGCGGCACGACTTCGTCTGTCAATGCATACGGTTCAGACGACAGGAAAACCGACTCGTTGCGGCTTTTGTTTCCAACACGATGGATGGAAAGAGTTTCGATGTGGGTGTTGTAGAGGTTGATCATTTTTTAGCCGTCAGCTGTCAGCGATAAGCAATCAGCTTGTTTTGTTTTAAATTATTGTTTTAGTATTCGATTCGAATCCGACTTGAAGTTCATTTTAAGCTGACTGCTGACCGCTGAAAGCTGATCGCTCCAATCAATTCCAATTCTCCTCAAACCCGAAATCCTCAAAATTCTCCCCGTCGCCAAATGCGTCAAGGTCGTCTTCGTCGTAATCGTCGTCTTCAAAATCGAACTCGTTGTCGTCGGCGCCAAACTCCTTTTCGGGTGCATCGGCAGGCATTTCGCCATGCGCGAATAATGTTGCGGGATAAGTTTCGCCAACCGTCGGTTCTTCGATAGCGGCAAGTTCGACGAAAAACGTCCACATATTGAGGAAATCGTAAACATAGATGATTTTGGTCTGGTCTTCACTGAGCATCTCACTAAGGGCATAATCGGCCATAGTTTTTTGCTCACCCGGAACGTCGCCGCCATCAAACAATGAAATCTCATCTTCCTGGTTCCAGCTGTCGTCGCATGTGTAAAATGAAGCCAGCTCTGTTCCGTCGAAACCGAATGCGTTGACAATGGCGTTGTGCAGGTCTTCGAGCGAATCTTCGGCAGCAATGGCGATGTCCCTGAACACGTCTTCTTCGGCGTCGAGAATCACCCTGAATTTGTAAATCATAACGAAAAATTTATCGGAAGCGCAAAGGTAAAATTTAAATCGGCTTTCGTAAAAAAAGAAATCAACAAAATTGATTATCGCTTTTTGAAACCCTTGTGGAAATGCGCTTTGAAAGCATGGAACTTTTTATTGTTCGGATAATGGCGTTTCGAAGTTACATTATTGAACACTAAAGCCGTCGCAAGCAAAATCAGCGCACCGGTCAATACCGGCGTAATCACATACCAATAACCCAGATTTTTTATCGCGGCCGAACCGGTCACGGCAATAAGCGCCGTTGCGCCACCGGGCGGATGCAATGTCTTGGTGATCTGCATCAATACGATTGAAGTAGACACGGCAAGCGGCGCAGTAATCCATAAAATATCTGGCGCCAATTGCTGTACGGTGACGCCGGCCAATGCCGAAACCAGATGCCCGCCAATCAAATTGCGCGGCTGCGCGAGCGGACTTTGGATGACACCGTAAACCAGTACGCTCGACGCCCCGAACGAGCCAATCAGGTAAACAACGTCCGATGCAGGCAACTGTTGCGATTGCAGGTAGGCGATAATTCCGATTCCAACAAATGAGCCGAGGAATGCCCAAAAATGTTCGCGGAAATCGACAAGCGTTTCGCGATATAAAACGTACCGGGTTTTGCGGTAACCGCGTTTGATTTTCTGGATCGGCATTAGCTGGCTTTTGAAAAAGTGTAAACTGTATGCGGATAAATCGCCTTGGCCGTAAACTTAGAAACAAGGCACGCGGCCAGGATCGGGAAGAACAGCATATAATCGCCAACCACACCGCAAACAAGGAAAACGGCCGTGAACGGCGCATGGATGCTAGCACTGAGTACGGCGGCCATGCCAATCACCATAAAGTTAAGCGGTATGACCGCAGCACCAAAAAAGGTATTGACGCAAACCGCAAGTAATAATCCGAGAAACGCACCGATGAAAAGGCTAGGGGCAAACACGCCGCCGTCGCCGCCTGAAGCCAGCGTTGCCGAGGTGACAATCGGCTTGAGCAATAAAATAGCGAGAATGGTCAAGCCGAAAGTGACGGTCAACACTTGGGTTGGCTGCACTAAAATTTCCTTTATCGCGTGATACCCATCGCCATACAATTGCGGAAAAATGAGCAATGCGGCCGATAGTGTCAACGCGCCAAGTACGATTTTGCGCTGCTGGGCAATCTTGGCAAAACGCGTTTTAAAAAACAACACGCATTTGGTCAGGTAAATCGAATGAAGCCCGGCCAAAATACCCAAAACCAGGAAGTATGGCGCGGCGCGGTAATGCCATCCTGTAATTTCGACGGCAAATAACGGCGCTTCGTTGAGCGTATAAATAAGAATTGACGCTGCGGCTATCGCAATGGCCGTCGCCAGTACAAATACTTTTGAGATTTTTCGCGAAATGACCTCATATGCGAATAGAAACCCCGCAATCGGGCTATTGAACAATGCGGTAATTCCCGCAGCGACACCGGCGCAAATCAATTCGGTTTTGTATTCGCGAAAGAAATTGGCTTTTTGCTGGGCAACCGAACCAATTGCGGCCGAAGCGACAACGGTCGATACTTCGATACCTGTAGATCCGCCGAAAACAACGGTCAAAAACCCGTTGAAAAAATGTGACGGGATTTTATAGGCTGGCAGGTTTTTCTTCCTCGATTCGGTGCTTTCGAAAATTTCGGTAATGCCTTTGTTTGGTTTTTTCTCGAACAGGTATTGTCTGAGCAGGTAAATCAGCGATAGGCCAAGCAACGGAAAAACGAGCAGCGGCCAAATTTTTTCTTCTGCCTGGGCGAAAAATTTAGCCTCATATTGTTCTGTAACGTGTTTGAGCGTCACGGCCAACAACGCCGAGAAAAAGCCAACGACGGTTGCCGCAATGACGATTTTCCGCAATTTAATCAGCGGCAAGAGATTTTTGATTTTGGAATGATGCATCGGGAAAGCTTGGGAATTGCAAAGTTACTATTGCATTTTGACAATTTGGTCGGGAAAGCGGTTTTTTAGGAAAGCTTTAGCGCTTAAATTCATCCATAAAAAAAGCCGCAAATTGCGGCCTTTATATTTTCTATCGCAGATTAATGTTTTTTCTCTGCGCTACACATTCCTACAATTTCGTGGAATATGTCGTGTGTTTCGGTGATTGCTTTCTTAAGCGCTTCGTTTGAGGCATTGCTTTTCACGAGTTTGTTCACCTCCTGTGATTTAACTTGTAACCTTGCAACGGCTTTCATTAATGCTTCGGTCTTGATTTCGCGCGGCACTTCTTTGGTAGACAACTCCATGGCCTTGTCGGCAAGGGTTTGCGAGAAGTTGCGCAACGGTTCAAAATTGTTTTCCTCGGTTGGGTGATAGCTGCGCGACAGCACTTCGTGGAATGTTTTCATAGCAGGCCATTTTTCCAACGCGCTTTGCGCCGACATCGGTACGGCGACAAAAAACAGCAAGGCAATGGCTAATTTTTTAATGTTGTTCATAATGTTGTTTTTTAGGTTAATTGATGCCGGCCTGGTAGCCGAACCCCAAATATATAAAATTATTCTTTTTCGCCTTCAACAATCCACCATTGATTTCCGAAAGCGTCTTCGAACCCAGCAGTATAACCGTATTCCTGCTGCATCGGCTGCATCAGGCTTTTCGCATTCGCGCCGATTGCTTTGTGGTAAATGCCATCGACATCCTCGACGTATATAAACATGCCGCACGCACGCGCATCAAAATTGTCGGGCTTGTCGGCAAACATGATTACGGCATCAAAAATCCTGATTTCGCCATGCATGATGCCGCGACTGCCTTCTCCGGGCACGATCATTTGTTCGGTTGCGCCGAATACGCTTTTCGCAAACGCGAGAAAGCCGCTCGCATTCTCGGTAATGATGTATGGCATTATCGGTAAATATTCATTTGGAATTTTCATTCGCCAGATTTTTGCTTGATGATTTTATTATGGATGTTGGTTATTTCGCCCATTGCCGCACTGCCATACCACGGGTAAAATTCGCCTTTGAGCAAACCCGCCGCGACGGCCGGGTCGGTACCGACGAGCGCTTTTGCTTCTTCGACGGTCGCTACGTTAAAAATGTAAAGCCCGCGAAAATTATTGTCGTTTTTGCCAAACGGTCCGGCGACTGCCAGTTTGCCTTCGTCGGCCATGCGTTGTATGTTTTTCATATGATCGGCAAAAATGTCGGCAAGCGCTTTTTCGTCGGTGATTTCTTTGTCGCCCGTCTTGAGAATGACCAGGACGTACGATTTCATGCCGTTTTCGTTGCCACCGAGTTTTTTTGCAAGCGCGTCGTCGTATGACGGATTGGTTGATTGCGCGGCGGCCAAATTGCAAACCGCAATTGTTAAAAGCAAAAACAGTTTTCTCATGTTTTGTTTTTTGATTCATAAAGATACGAATGTAACTTTTAGGATGATGATGAATAAATTTCCCCAGCGCGTTTCTCAATAACGCGTATTTTTCTATAAAAAAATAAAAATTTATTGTTTATCAATAAAAATTTATTATTATTGTCAATAATTTTAATTTTATGGACATGGAAATAAAAATTACAACCAAACAAATCTTGAATATCCTGAATGCTATTTCCTGGATTATATTTATAGGCGTTGGCATTGAGGCAGGCAGTTTCATTGTCAATGCAATAATTAGTATTGTCAAGCCAGAATATTTCGCTTATAGTTGGCAAGAAGTCGATCTTTCTGCCCTATACAGTTATGATCGCGGTCATTTTTTTGTGCAAATGATCCTGATGAGTATTGTCGCCATATTAAAAGCCATTATGTTCTATTTGATCGTAAAAATCCTTCACGACAATAAAGTCAACTTATCGATGCCGTTTAATAAAGACATGGGCCGATTTATTTTTAATATGTCCTATTTGTCGTTTGGTGTCGGGTTGTTTTCGTTTTGGGGCAACCGGTATGCGCAATGGCTCATCACGAAAGGTGTCGAAATGCCCGATATCCAATACATGCGGTTGGGCGGCGCCGACGTTTGGCTTTTTATGGGCGTCGTGCTTTTAGTCATAGCACAGCTCTTCAAGCGCGGCATCGAAATTCAGCAGGAAAACGAACTAACGATATAAGCCATGCCAATTATTGTAAATCTGGATGTCATGATGGCCAGGCGAAAAATGTCGCTAAACGAACTCTCCGAAAAAGTAGACCTGACCTTATCTAATCTGTCGATACTCAAAACAGGTAAAGCAAAAGCGATTCGCTTTAGCACGCTTGAAGCCATTTGCAAAGCGCTCGACTGCCAGCCGGGCGATATTTTGGAATATGTAACCCAGGGCAAGTAACTTACCCGAGGCCGAGTTCCTTTTTGATTTTTGCAGGCAGTTTCGCAGCGACCAAGTTGTAGGATTGCGTGACATACTTTTCCCATTCCTTTGCGGTCATGCGGTTCAGGTCGTCGGCCAAAACCCATTTGTATCGCGCAACATACGGCGCCGGCTGGAAACCTTGGCGTTGCGACATTTCGTCAAATTCGTCATCCCTGACTTTAAACGAAGCCGATGTGGGTTGTTGCCCGAGCCCGGCCACGCAGAACATTTTCGCTGCGATGCAAAAGCACAGGTCGTTGCCCCATTTGATGTCTTCGGTTACATGCGGCAGTTTGTTGCAGATGGTGCGGAGTTGTTCGATATCCATAAATTGTTTTTTTTGCGAATTTGAAAACGCAACTTACAATTCATCCGCGATATTCTGCAACTCGGTCAGGTTTTATTTTACAGGTCTTTGCTCCGGATGATATTTGCCACATAAAACAACAAACCAATGAAGACCATTGCTACTTTTTTGCTTTTTATTTTCTCGCTGGCCGCTGGCGCGCAATCAACCGTATCGGGTAAAGTAACCGATGTGAAGGGCAATTCAATTCCCGGCGCGAACATTTACATCGACGGCAGTTACGACGGTACAAGTTCAGATGAACAAGGCAACTTCGGTTTTACAACCAACGAAAAAGGCCAACATACGCTCGTTGTCAGTTTCCTTGCCTACGAAACCGTAAGACTCGAAATCGCCGTAGAAAACGCGCAAAACCTCGTCGTTAAACTCAAGGAAAGCGTCAATACGCTCGATGCGGTCGTCATCACGGCAGGTACTTTCGAGGCCGGAGACAAAGCGCGTGTGTCGGTTTTAAAGCCGTTGGACATCGTCACTACAGCTGGTTCGGCCGGTGATATTGTCGCAGCTTTGCAAACGTTGCCCGGTACGCAAACTGTGGGCGAGGACGGCCGTTTGTATGTGCGCGGTGGTGAAGCCGATGAAGCCCAAACGTTTGTCGATGGCATCCGCGTCGCACAGCCGTATGGTGCAACGACCAATGAGTTGCCTACACGTGGCCGGTTTTCGCCGTTTTTGTTTAGCGGGATTTCATTTTCTACGGGCGGTTATTCGGCCGAATATGGCGAAGCATTATCGAGCGTGTTGCTATTGAACACACAGGACGAACCCGACCAGAACAAAACCGATATCGCACTGATGACCGTCGGGCTTGGCTTGGGCAATACGCAGAAATGGAAAAAAAGTTCATTGAGCGTCAACGCGACTTATATCGATTTGGCGCCATATCAGGTTGCAATTCCGCAGGATGTCGATTGGAACAGGCCGTTCCAGTCGTTGTCGGGCGAAACCGTTTACCGCTACCAGTTCGAAAAAGGTTTGTTGAAGGTTTACGCGGCTTTCGATGCATCGCGTTTTGATCTGGATCAGGAAACGATCAACGCGCCATATTCGAACCGCATCGATTTACACAATAATAATTTTTACCTGAACACGTCCTACCGCGGCGATTTGCCTCGCGAATGGCAATTGTTTACAGGTCTCGGCTATGGTTACAGTACAAACAGGATTGCAATCGATGCCGATGACGTAGATAACGAGGAAAATGCGTTGCACATGAAACTGAAACTGAAAAAGAACTTTTCGGATCGTTTCAAATTGTCTGTCGGCGCCGATTATTTCGTGACGAAATTCGACGAAACGTTCGAGGAAAATACCGGCGGCAGTTTCAACACAGGCTACAACGCAGGTATTGTGGCTGCTTATGCTGAAGGCGATATCTTCTTTTCGAAAAACATGGCTGCGAAAGTCGGTGTTCGCGCTTCCAACAATAGCTTACTTGACGAATCGACGGTTTCGCCAAGAATTTCACTTGCTTATAAAATCAAGCGCAAAGGCCAGTTCTCGTTCGCTTATGGTGGTTTTACACAGGCGCCGAAACGCGATTACCTGAAGTTTTCCGATTTTCATCGGTTCGAGAGTGAAAAGGCGCGCCACTATATTCTCAATTACCAGTACAGCAAAGACAAGCAGACATTCCGTCTCGAAACGTATTTGAAGGAATATCGCGACCTGGTCAAATATTCCGGTGAAAATGAAAATATTGTATACAACAATGCAGGGAACGGTTACGCCAAAGGTGTCGACGTATTCTGGCGCGACGGAAAGAATATCAAAAACCTCGAATACTGGGTTTCGTATTCGTTTATCGACACCAAACGCGATTACCGCGATTTCCCGACGTCGGTTACGCCTGATTTCGTCGCGAGCCACAGCTTGTCGGTCGTGACGAAGTATTGGTTCAACAGTTTGCGTTCGCAATTGGGCGTCAGCAATAGTTTCAGCAGCGGGCGTCCGTTCAACGACCCGAACCAAACGGCGTTTATGGCAAGCAAGACCAAAAGCTACAATAGCATGAGCGTTAGTTGGGCTTACCTGGTCAGTGCGCAGAAAATTTTGTATTTCTCGGTGTCGAACGTGTTGGGCAACCAAAATGTATTCGGATACGAATATGCCGATGCGCCCGATGGCAACGGTGTTTATAACCGCCGTACCATACGCCCGACTGCCGACAGGTTCTTTTTCGTTGGGTTCTTTTGGACGATCAGCGAGGATAAGAAGAGCAATCAGTTGGATAATCTTTAACGGTCGTTGGTCGTAGGATTGACCTTGTCCAGCGGCCAGCGACTAAATCACCGGCGACCAGCAACAATTCATCATCAAAAAACGACAGTTCAGTCACAATCAATTTTATAACGAAAACAACGAGGCTACATTTGCCTCATCATCCAAACAATTAATAATATCATGAAGAAAACAATCACACTTATCGTACTTTTTGTAAGCGCTGTCGTTGCGGCGCAAGGAAAATTTGAAGAAGGAATGGGCAAGGCGTTCCAGCTTTGGAAAGACGGCAAAACCGACGAGGCATCGGCAATGTTCGAACGCATCGCGTCGGCCGAAAAAGACAACTGGTTGCCGAATTATTATGTTGCGCTTGTCAATACGACCGCTTCGTTCGGAACAAAAGACAAAACACGGGTAAGCGCGTTGCTAAACAAGGCGCAGGATGCACTTGACAACGAGCTTGCTAAAGATCCGAATAATGCCGAACTGCTTGTCATGCAGGCGTTGATCCATACCGGATGGATTGCATTCGACCCGATGACCTACGGCATGACGCTGTCGTCGAAAGTCATGGAACTGTACACCAAGGCGCAAATCATCGCGCCGCAGAATCCGCGCGCCGTATTTGGAAAGGCCGAGTTCGAGATTGGTGGTGCGCGTTACTTCGGGACCGATACCAAGGCGATGTGTGCCGAGATTGACCGTGCGATTGAACTTTTCGCTACCTTTAAACCCGAGTCGCAATTTCACCCGAAATGGGGTTTGGACAGGGCTTTGGAAGCACAAAAAGAATGTAAAAAATAATGCGATAACGTTTTAATAACCAATTTTTTATGAAGTCTGTAATGCGATATTTGTTTAAGACATTTTTTCAAGGCCTGATGATTAGCATTGTCATTGCATGCGTGCTGATTTTCATCGAAATTATGTTCGGCCGGACGCTTAAAATTGACGGGCAATTCATGAAAGATATCGGGTATTATTGTATATATGGAGTAACGCTTACCTTGGTTAACAGTACGTATTTTGACTATCTGAACAACAAAGTAAAATGGGAGAAGTATACCAGATACCGCATTCCGATTGGCGCGCTCGGCAGCGTTTTGTTCACGATGATCGGCGTGTTTTTTATAAGGCTCCTAATTAATGTCGGGATCGAAGGTGACACGTTTACGCATTTCATCGCGAACGAGGCGCCGCGTTACTATGTTGTTGCATTGCTTATTACGATGGTTGTCTCGCTGTTTTTCCATACGGTTTATTTCTACAAGCGCAGCCAGGAAAACAAAGTCAAGGAACAGAAAATCATTGCCGGTACGGCATCGGCAAAATTCGAAACCCTCAAAAACCAGATCGATCCGCATTTCCTGTTTAACAGCCTCAATGTTTTGAGTTCGCTAATCGAGGAAAATCCAGAAAACGCTCAAAGATTTACGACTTCACTGTCAAAAGTTTACCGATATGTGCTCGAGCAAAAAGACAAGGAACTTGTTTCGGTCGACGAAGAACTGTCGTTTGCGCGCACATACATGAATTTGCTCAAAATGCGCTTTGAAAACAGTTTGTTTTTTGAAATGCCAGATATGGAGACCGATCCCGAAGCGCGCGTTGTCCCGCTGGCGTTGCAGCTATTGCTCGAAAATACGGTGAAGCACAATGTCGTTAGCGAACAAAGGCCATTGCGTATCCGGATTTTCATCGACGGCGACTACCTGGTCATCGAAAACGAACTGCAAAAGAAAGAAGTGTTACAGAGCAGGCAAGGCGTTGGGTTGCAGAATATCGTGAGCCGTTATGCGATTATTACCAACCGCAAAGTAATCGTCGAGGAAACGGCGAAAACCTTTACCGTCAAGATTCCGATATTGACCAAGCAGATTGCGGTGCCCGACGCTGCAATAGACAATGAAAAAGCAGCCTATTTAAAGGCACAAAAGCGAATGGAAGACATTAAAGGTTTTTACGGACACCTGATTTCGTACGCAATAGTCAATTCGGGATTGGCTGTGCTCAACCTTGTTACTTACCCGCAATATTGGTGTTTTTTCGGGCATGCGCGAACGGTATTTCTTCAGCGCGATCTCGAGGTCATCTTCGTCGATTGGCTTGAGTAGGTAATCAATACTGTTGAGTTTAAAGGCTTTTAGCGCATATTCATCGTAGGCAGTCGTGAAAATAACAGCGCTTTGGATGTCGAGCGTTTCGAATATCTCAAATGACAAGCCGTCAGACAGTTGGATGTCGAGAAAAATCAAGTCGGGTTGTGCATTGCCAGAAAACCACGCGAGCGCTTCCTCAACAGAATGCAGCATTGTCTCGGCTTTGATGCCAAACTTCTCGAGCTTGCGTTGCAATAACCGCGCTGCCGGCTTTTCATCTTCGATAATGATTGTGGTCATTACTCCCATTTTTGCTGCTTGTCTTTATCCATCAATTCGCGGATTTTGCGATCTTCCCAATTGCGCCCGAAGAATACATGGTTGTAGAATACGCCGAGCGCATGGAACGCCAAGCCGATTCCCCAGAAAAATGCAGTCGAAAACGTATTGAATTCGTAAAAATCCTTATCGTCGTCCTTGAAATATTTTATCAGGATCAGCACAGCATTGACGATAATATACACGGCCAAATGTTTGTAAAATCCCGAGACTGCACGGACTCTTTTTTTGGCCCGCTCGTATCGCGCTTCTTCCGAATTTTGATAATTTTCCATAATTTATTTATTATCTTTGTTGTTGGTATGTTGTGATTTATGATTTTCTTTTTCAAGTAATTCTTTAATTTTTCGCTCTTCCCATTTTTTGCTGAATAATGGGTTCCAGCCAAATGCTTCCGACGCATGGAACAGCAATCCCGTTCCCCAGCCGAACATCGAGAAAAAGAACCAGTAAAACTCTGGCGAATAAGTCAGGTTTACGAAAATCAGGATTGGGATAACAATGCAGTAGCATGTCAGGTTGATGTAAAATCCGCGGATGTTGCGCGCTTTTTCTTTGGCTCTTTTGTAAAGCCTTTCGTCGTCAGACAATTGATAGTCTTCCATTAGTTCCATTTTTTTGCTTTTTCCTTTTCGATGATTTCCTGGATTTTCTTCTCTTCCCAATCTTTTCCGAGGAACGGCACGAAATTATAGACCGCCATTGCGTGCACGCCCAACCCGATTCCCCAAAACACGACCGGGTACAAAAACCACCAATATTGCGGGTAAGTAACAAGGTTGAGCACAGCCAATCCCGAATTGACTATTGCGTACGAAATCAGGTGTCCGTAAAAACCTTTAATGTCTTCCAT
>JGI24806J26614_1000217_pt1 | contig 15010 bp, 12 predicted proteins | sample Kansoi200umMDA_FD_26614 | JGI IMG/M metagenome (IMG submission 26614)
AACTGCTGCCGTATTTATACACGAGTTTCGCGCAATATCATTTTGAAGGGAAACCTCCGTTCAGAGCGATGAGCCTTGTTGATGGATTTGGATTTGTGGCGACTGAGAAAAAAGGCGAGACGGATGCCGTTAAGAACCCGTATGCCCTGAGTGTCATTTCAGAGATCAGGGACCAGTACATGGAAGGCGATTATATTTTGGTTGCGCCCTTATTTACCGGCGAAACAAAACGAAATGTTTATCTCCCTGCGGGTAAGTGGTATGATTTTTATTCCGGCGCTTATGTTGGCGAAAATCAAATCATCGAAATAAGTCCGGGATTGGATAGAATTCCATTATTCGTTAAAGATGGAGGTATAATACCGATGATACCCGCTCAGCGTCAGACACCACACGACGGGCAGTTACTTCCCCTTGAAATAAGATATTATGGAACGAGGGAAAACAGCTTTGTGTTATATGATGATGATGGAAATACCTTCAACTATGAAAAGGGAGAATTCAGCAGAACGGTTTTAAGCGTAGTAAAAAACAAAAAGGGGCAGTTGCAGGGGAATCGACCGGTGGCTGTCAAAGGGAAGCCCTATCATTATCAGCCGGTGGTATCCTGGAAATTTATGACGAAATAGTTTGGAGTTTGAAACAGCTTCACAACGGAAAAGTGAGAATTAGATTGCAGTTTAAGTCTATCATAAAGAATATAATTTGATAAGAAAATACCGGATTTTGCGACGACAACGAATTATTAGCTTTTTATCATAACTAAGCCTTGAACGAAGAATTTAATTTACCCGTAGTTTTTAATAATAAGCAATACCGCATGCCCCTCGACCTTTGAGCCTTACTGGCCAATGCGTATGACCGTTTTTCCTTTAACCCGTTTGGTCGGATTGAAGATTGCGTTCGCGTCGTCGAGGGTAGCCACATTACCGATGTTTGTCCTAAGTCGCCCCTCACGCACGCGTCTTACGATCTCACTCAATTGGAAGCGATCGGGCTCGACAACGAAGTCGACTGCCAGGCCGTTGGCAGGTTGAGTTTCGACTGGACCTACGACGGAGACGAACGTTCCTCCGGCTCTTACCAGCCCTGCTGACCGCTTCGCAATGTCGCCGCCGATGACATCGAAAACCAGATCGACTCTGCCAATATCTTCCAGAACATCGTTCTCCAAATCGACAAACTCGTGTGCGCCGAACTCAAGCGTCTTCTGACGGTCGGCGGCACGGCCGGTACCGATGACATAAGCGCCGGTCTCTCGTGCGAGTTGCGTTACCATGGAACCAACTGCACCGGCGGCGCCGTGGGCGAGGATGCTTTGACCGGCCTGAAGGCGGCCATGCTGGAATAATCCTTGCCATGCGGTTAGTCCCGAGATGGGTAGACTTGCGCCTACCGTAAATTCAATATCACCTGGCAGCGGAGCAAGGTTACGTGCCTCCATCGTCACGTATTCGGCTAAAGTACCGTCACGATACCAGTCAGCAAGGCCGAACACCCGCTGTCCTGTCGACAGCCCTGTTGTCCCATAACCAAGGGCAATAACCTCACCAGCTAACTCATGGCCGGGGATCGATGGAGTTCGGTTACGGCCGAGGCGATCGGTCCAGGTCGAGGGCCATTCCAACTCAGTCCCAACGAATCCTGACGCATATACCTTAACGACGACATCGTTTATAGCTGCCTGCGGATCAGGCCGCTCCACTAATTTCATACCTGCTGTCCCTTCACTCTGATTTGTTACTACAATTGCTTTCATACAACACCTCCTTTTTTGTTCGTCTGCCAACATCCGCTTAATAAAATGATGTTGCCACATAATACTATTTTTGACCTTGTTTTCAGCATGATTTTAATATTTAAAGTTGTACATGGTTATTTAATTACCTGTCCTTAAAGCTCTGCCCGTTTAAATCAGTGATCGAAACAGGCAATTCAACAAACACGGCACACCCCTTTCCGGGCGAAGTCTCAAAGGAAAACTTTCCCGAAAATAATTCTGTCCGCCTTTGCATATTGATGAATCCAATACCTTTTTTCACCTTGTCATTGTCAAACCCCACTCCATTGTCCATAATTGTCATTCGGATCATATCGTCATACGGGTACAATTCAACTAATAGCATTGTAGCCTTTGCATACTTCACAATATTCCTTAGTTGTTCCTGTAGTATCCGGTATAAGTTCAATTGAATATCTCGTGAAACCAATTTCAAATCGATATTCCGATCAAATCTGAAGTCCACAGCATATTTGTTGTCGGGATTCATATTCTGTAAAAGTTCATTGATGGTATCTTCAAAAGAACTCGCTTTGAAAAAAATTGGAGCCATACGATGAGAAAGGTTTCTGATTTCATTTAATGCCAGGATAATATGCTCTTTGCTCTTGTCAATAAGACGTGTACTTTCTGCATTTGCCACCCGCTTCGCCGAATCTAAAAGCAAATGGCTACTGGCGAGAATTTGGCAAATATTATCATGCAACTCTGTTCCTATTTCTCTGCGCTCATTTTCCTGGGCTTTCAAAATGGCCTTGTTCATTTCACGTTCACGTTTTTCTTTTTTTGTCACATCTAAGGCAACAATTAAAAATAGTTGCCTGCCTATCAGTTCAACCGCCTTAAACCTTAATTCAATTTCGATCTGCTGTCCGCTTTTTTTATAGTGTATTGTTCTTGCTTCAAAAGTTGAACCAACTTTTTTGAAAGGACTAATCCAGTTATCAAATTGCTCTTTTTCTTCTCTCCCGGGTTTTAGTAAATCATAAATACTCATTTTTAAAAGTTCTTCTCTGGAATATTCATATTTTTTCAGGGCAGCGGCATTCACTTCAACAAATTCCAAAGTGTCCATATCGATAAAATACTTTGGCAGGGGCGAAACGTCAAACAAAGCCCTGTATTTGTTTTCCGAAGCTGATAATTCATCGACCAATTGTTTTCTTACAGTAATATCTCTCAAAAACGTTTCAGCAGTTTCAAACAATCCGTCCTTGTAATTAAGAACAATATTCCCTTCTAAATAAATTTTGTCGCCTTCTTTCGTTTTAAAAATAACATTCATGTTGGCGATTCGTTCGCCACACTTCGAAAAGTTGGGTTTGGAGTCATAATTGAGTTTCGATTCCTCACTAAGAATATCCGGTATGCACAATTGAGAAATTTCTTCATCATTATAATTCATTTTTTCTTTGAAGGCTTTATTGGCAAACAATATTCTTTCGCGGTTGTCGGATCTTATAATAAGTTCTCCCGTATTCTCTACAAATTGCCGATACTTATCTTTACTTTGTGTTAGTGCGCTGTTTGTTTTTTTTATCTTTCGAATGGCATTGCCAATTGCAATCGCCAAAACGCACAAAAGAAAAATAACCGTGTAAGAACTAATTTCTCTTCTTTTTGAAATCCGGAAAATATAGGAATTGATATTCGCGATCTCATTTTCAGATTGCTTACCGATAAAATTGGAAAGCCGGGCATTGGCTTCCTGGAATTTTTCATAAGTATTTTGCTGTTTAAAAATGGACGCCTGCACTCTTGACTCAGAAACAATCTTCATCTTATCGCTCAAATAAAGCAGTGTATCTCTGTCTCGGTCATTGTCATTCTTAAATTGTCCTAACGCGTCAAAAATTCTTTGCTCTTCTTGGGTCTTCTTCAATTTCTCATAAGCCAGAAAATTCGAATCATAGTGAGTTGTCTGAACATTGATAATTTCATGTTGTTGGGTCACAAGGTTCCTGTCAGAAGCGTAGACAAGACGCTGAAGTGCCACTTGTATACAGCCAACAGCCTTATTCATGCCGATTAATAACTCCAGCTTTTGTGCACTTGTCTGCGAAATACTATTAATATAGGCACGTCCATTTTGAGATTGACGGTATTCCTGGTAGCGAAAAAAAACCACGAAAATCAGGAGCAGAACATAACTCACAATGAGCAGCCTGATTAAGGATATCTGGTGAAATATAGTTCGCTTCGTGTTTTCCATCGCTTTGTTCAATGCTTACAGGGTTAATCTATGCCGTCAACCTGGTTAACATTTATGAAGTTCACCAGTGCCGCTGTATTTCTAAGCTTTAATTTTTTTAGGATGTTGGATCGATGAACTTCAATGGTTTTCACTGAAATAAAAAGCTTTTCTGCAATTTCTTTTGATGAAAATCCTTTTCTGATGTAATGGATAATTTCAAGTTCTCTTGCAGATAAGGGTTTAGGATTATGTTCCTCTTCATTACTGATAATTTGTTTAGACAATACTTCTTTAATTTCCTGGCAGACATATTTTTTCCCATTGCTGATTTCCTGTAAAGCATGGAACAATTCCTTCGAAGATGAATTTTTACATAAATAACCCATAGCGCCGTCTTTGATCATTCTGCGGGCATATGCCGGCTGATTGTGCATTGATACGCCTAAAATTCTTGATGCGGGAGATGATTTCAGAATATGCGATACCGCTTCAATTCCGTTCATACCGGGAAGGTTAATATCTAAAATGACAATATCGGGCTGAAGAGAAGCGGCCAGACGTATGGCTTCTTGTGCATTATTACATTCTCCCGCTACTTTGTAACCAAGATCGTTATTCAAAATATAACTCCAGGTCTGGCGTAGCATTTGATGATCGTCAACGATAAGAATAGTCGTTTTTTTCATAGTCTTTATTATGAATTCAAAGAATCCCGAACTTAAAAAATCAAACAGGTAGGATTAATAAGCTTTTTTTGATAGTCAGTGTTTTGGGTTGGAGCAATCATTGAAAATTTATAAATATTGTCAAATAAATGATTAGCACTCATTGTAAACAAAGCCGCCGATATATTCATCTGCCTGGTTTGTCATCATCGACACTGGCAAAGCCCTCCCGTAAGCGCTGACATTTCAATAATTCAAATCCATTCCTACCAGGCAGGTGAATATCCAGCAGGTTGATATAGGGTTTTTCACGTTTGAAAATATTTACACAGTCTTTGCAGGCCATAGATCTCCTAATGGTGCCAACTCGGTCTTGTCGTAAATCAGTTCACAACTACCTTTCGTGAATTCCACGCTGTCTACAAGCAGTATAGTTAGTTGTTTATCCGTGATAACAGCCACCACGAAGAAATGAAAAGAATAAGATGTGAAGAATAGACAATTCTTGAATTATTTTGTAGGGTAAACAGTTACAAAACAATTACAATAATTTTTGCTCCAGTGCATATCGCATCAGTGCATTATTCGAGTGGAGGTTCATCTTCTCGAGTATACGTGCCCGGTAGGTACTCACTGTGTTGGAGCTTAACGAAAGTTGATTCGCTATTTCTGATACAGTTTTTCCTGTTGCTAATAATTTGAACACTTCAAATTCTCTGTCAGAGAGTAGTTGATGCGGCTTTTTATCGCCTTGCAGGGGAAGGGCATCAGCTAATTTTTCGGCTACAGTTGCAGTGATATATTTTTTGCCATTCCGTACTGATTCGATAGCGTTAAAAAGCTCTTCATGAATCGAGTTTTTATTGAAATAACCCGACGCACCGGCCCTGAATGCCCTGACGGCATACTGATCTTCCGAGTAAATACTCATAATTAAAACAGGAAGTTTTGGAAAGGCCAGCTTAATTTGTTTTAAGGCATCAAGACCACCCCTTCCGGGCATATTCAGATCTGAAATGACAAGGTCCCATTTATCCTGGAATATTTTCTTCAATAGTTCCTCTGCATCAGATGCTTCGACAATAACTGCAGACGGATATTCATCGAGTAAAATCTCTCTCAATCCTCGCCGTACTATAGCATGATCATCTGCAATGAGAATCCTCATGATGTTTCCTTTTACTTCATACGGGTACAGTAATAAGTACCTTTGTACCCTCCTTTGAAGTTTTTATTTCTAATTTTCCGCCAATGATACTGGCTCGTTCTCTCATTCCTAGAATTCCAAGAGTGCCGCCTTTATGAATTCCCTCTATCATAAATCCAACACCGTTATCTGTAACTTGAAGCGTAATATGATCATGATCGTATTGCAAACGCACGTCTACCTCGGTAGCTTTTGAATGTCGCACAACATTGGTTAGTGCTTCTTGCAGAATCCGGAACAAATTGGTCTTGATAGGATCAGGCAAAGCCCATTCCTCTTTGGGTTCCTTAAAATGCGTTTGAATCCCGGAGTGTTTTTCCAGTTCCTCAAGTTGCCACGAAATGGCTTCAGGCAATCCGAATTCATCCAGTAAACTGGGGCGTAGTTCAGAAGAAATTCTTCTGACCGATTGAACAATTTGATCTATAAGCCCGGAAAACAAAGTTAACCGTCCACGGACAACGTCGTCTGGTAATGGAACTTTTTTGATTAATGTTCCTATATCCATTTTTAGCACCGTCAGCTGCTGACCAAGTTCATCATGAATTTCTCTTGCTATATGTTTTCTCTCCTCTTCGCGTATGTCTCGTAAATGTTCAGATAAATAACGTATTTCTTCATAAGACGCACTCAATTTTTCTTCCGCTTTTTTTCGTTCGGCAATCTCTTCCGTCAATTGTTCAATCACTATGGCTAATTCCTTTGTTCGTTCTTTTATTTTTTCTTCCAGTTCATCACCTCTGTTTTGCAATTCGGCTTTCAGTTTTTTAATTTCAGGTTGTTCCAAAATTTCCAAACGCCCTCTTCGCTTGGCAACCACTGCTTCATGCGCATGAGCTACATCCAATACCATTTCACCGTCAGCTACCGAAAGAGGATAGGTGCATAAACCAATGATACGCCGGTTTTTTAAAACATTGTTGAGCCCTCTTTCATATTTCATGAAAGTGTCCCAACCATTTCTGTGAAGCCAGCTTTCATTTCCGTTTATTCGCATGCCATCATAACCTTTTGTCAGCGCCTGATCAAGTTTATCTAACCATGCGCTACTAATTTGTGCGCCGTCAAAGTCTTTTTCTGTCATGAACCAGGTCATGTAAGGCAATATCTCGATGCTTTTCTTTTGAATGTATTTCTGAAAATCAGGAACTGTTTTTTGTAGACCCTGGAAAGCATCATCAATGGTCATAGGATCCGCAATGATCCATAGGCAGTATTCATTGTTTTCCAAGCCTGCCTTAAAATAAGGAACAAGTAATTCCAGCAGGTCTTTCTTTGTTTCATAAAATTGGCAAAAATGACTTCCCCAGGGTATGTCTCCCAAAACATCAATGCCGCTTTTCCGTAATTCGGCGAACATGATTATAAAATTTTGATTGAAACTAAAGCAGGAATGGTAGCAATTTTTTGAAAATGGATTAATAAGTCAAAGATAAGCCTATCAATATCATTAAACTTAGGATCATTTTTTGAGTAATCATTTTCCTTTTAGCCAGTCCCTTCAATACGGCTGGGTTAGCCCTAACCATTCTTTTTTGGAAATGATAAACGTCCAAGTAACCTTTTTTCAATTCGGCTGTTTTGTTTTGATATGCAACATCAACGAGGCGTAATACCATGGTCTGGGTACTTTTGATACAAAAATTCATTTACACGGCATGCTTCGCCAACAAATGACAGTATCTGGGTTTAAAGAAAAAGGCCCTGTAAAAACAGAGCCTGGACTAAATAATCTAAAAGCCCAAGATGGCCCTTAAATAATTTGTTACCCCGAATATAACCCCAATTGATATATTCTATTGATTATCAGGGTTGTTGTGTTGGTCCATAAGGATTCGAACCTTAAATAACTGAACCAAAATCAGTAGTGTTACCATTACACCATGGACCAATTCACCTTCTCTTCACGAGGGTGGGGTTTTGGGAGTGCAAAAATAGGGTTGATCAGGCTCCTGTCCAATATTTTTTTAACTGCCTGAAGTCATCCATAACTGGCACAATGCGTACAATCTTTTTCTTATACCGGGTATTAATTAGCCGATCCGGCAAACCTTGGTTTTTCCCTGTCTTCTGTTTCTTTTAATTGTTTTATCTTATCAATGGCTCCTGCTACGACGTCACACATAATAGTATATAAGGCGCCCTGGCTCGGGTTCGAATAAATATAATCGAGTGCCTCATTCTCATCGGCTATGATCATTACCGGCACGGACGGATTTACTTTTGCAATACCCTGTTTTAACAGATTGATGATCTCTTCTGCGGTGCGGCCCCGCAGGTTCCGGTCGCACCGGATAATGATCTCATCAAAAGAATTCGCTGATATTTCGCCGAGTTCGCGTATGTCTTCATCGCGGCGATCACCGGTTCCACTGATCACCCCGATCTTTTTCGGGTAATCGAGTTTTCCGACAAAGTCACAAAGCAATCGTAAACCATGCGGGTTATGGGCAAAGTCGGCCAGTACCGTAAAATTCCTGAAATGGAAAAAGTTAAGACGGCCCGGTGTCTGACTGGAAGAGGGGATGAACGAGGCGAGGGAAGAGCGTATGTCCTCTATCGTTATATCACGGAAAAGATAGGAAGATAGTACAGCCGGAAGGCAATTGGCCACATTATGGGTAGCCCTGCCCTCGAACGTCAGCGGAATATCTTTGACATGCATCACCCTGATTTTCCAAGTCCCCTTTAATATGCTGATATAGCCATTTTCAAAAACAGTAGCCAGTCCGCCGTTGCTGCAATGTTTTTTAATTCTCGGATTGTTTTCGTCCATGCTGAATAAAGCCACATTGCATTCCAGCCCTTCTTTCATGGCATAGACGAGGTCATCATCTGCATTCAGCACAGCATAACCGTGCGGGAAAACGGTTTCGGGGACGACGGATTTAACCTTCGCCATCTGTTCCACGGTATGAATGCCACCCAGACCGATATGATCGGCCGCCACATTGGTAACCACTGCCACATCGCAGTGCTCAAAAGCCAGGCCCGATTTTAAAATACCACCTCTGGCACATTCAAGTACCGCAAAATCGACCGTCGGATCTTTTAAGACAAAGGCAGCACTGACCGGACCCGTGCAATCCCCTCTCATCATTATTTGGTTTTGTATATAAACGCCATCGCTGGTCGTATAGCCCACTTTTTTACCAGCGTTTTTAGCGATATGCGCGGTCAGTCTTGTCGTTGTTGTCTTACCGTTAGTACCTGTAATAGCGATAATGGGAATTCTTCCCGCGCTTCCTTTAGGAAATAGCATCTCGACCACCGGCTCGGCCGCATTTCTGGGAAGCCCTTCCGATGGGTCAATGTGCATGCGAAATCCGGGAGCTGCATTGACTTCGAGTATAGCACCGCCCTGTTCGGCTATAGGGGCCCGCAGGTCGTTAACCATTATATCAATGCCACAGATATCAAGCCCGATAATTCTGGCGATACGTTCAAACATAAAAATATTGGCAGGATGTACTTCATCCGTCACATCAGTGGACGTACCACCGGTAGACAGATTGGCCGTGGGCTTTAATATGACCATTTCTCCCCTGGCCGGAATCGTATCATAAGTGTATCCTACGTCATCCAGCATTTTTTGGGTAAACTGATCGACTGTGATTTGTGTTAAAACTTTTTCGTGTCCGTATCCCCGCCGGGGATCCTTATTCGTTTCGTCAATCAGCCACTGAATAGAATGAATGCCATCACCGGTTACTGCGGCTGGCGTACGCAGGGCGGCGCAGACAAATTTATAATTGACGACAAGCGCCCTGAAATCAAAACCCCTGATGAATTTTTCTATGATCACATTGCGACCGTAACGGCGGGCTGCCTCCAGGGCTTTGGCGGCCTGTTCCCGGTTAACGATATTGGTGGTATTGCCTTTTCCATGATTACCATCAACCGGTTTTATCACTAACGGATATCCGAATTTTTCGATGGCGTCATCTAATTCTTCCTCATCCTGTATCACGGTGCCACGGGGTACAGGGACTTCCGCCGCTTCCAGCAGGAGTTTGGTCTCTTCTTTATCGCAGGCGATATCCACCGCGATATTGCTTGTTGTTGAAGCGATGGTCGCCCTTATTCTTTTTTGATGTATGCCGTAGCCCAATTGTACGAGACTTTGTTTATTCAACCGTATAAATGGTATACCTCTTTTCGCGGCTTCTTCCACGATGCAACCGGTAGAAGGTCCGAGCCTGGTTTCTTCTCTTATTTCGCGCATTCGTTGAATATCGTCGTCGATATTATATGGAACATTATCTATCAATGACTCGGCTATCCGTACGGCTGCCTTTGCGGCATAAAGGCCGGCGTCCTCTTCCATGTAACTGAAAACTACATAATACACTCCTTCTTTTTCCCCTGCGCTGCGGGTACGGCCAAAACCGGTATCCATTCCTGCGAGTGTCTGGATCTCCAATGCAATATGTTCAATGACATGGCCCATCCAGGTGCCTTGTTCCACCCGGCTGAAAAACCCACCCGGCGCGGATTCACTGCAACGATGTTCATAGAGAGTAGGCAACTGCTGTTCCAGACGCTGACGGAAACCGTCGATCGAATTGGTTGGCCGGCTTTCCATCTCTTCAAGATCCAGTTTTAATTGAATCAGTTTCGTACGCCGGATGCTCCAGTAATTAGGGCCCCTCAATACTTTTAATTCGAGGATTTTCATGACAGTCAGGTTGAACATTCAATTTAACTGTTTTCTGTTTGTTTGCCAATTTCCCGTGTTATGGACGCCGTTCGAAAATTTCATGTCCGGTCGGGGTCGATTTGTGCAATCCCCGTTTGCGAATGCCCGGTCAATCCGGGTATCGGTTAGTCATCAACGTTAGTACAGGCGAATGGAAGATTTGTACAGTAAAAGGTTGCGATTATCCGGTTGGGTAGAGGGCGGCTTTCGGCAGGATGTAAATAAAAGGGAACTATTTTTTTACCCAGGTGGTGAAGTTTAACACCCCGGGATCATTGGCCGAAACGGTGGTCAGGGCAAGCGTCTTGCCATTAAAATTCCTGATCCAAAGTTCTTCACCATCGATAAAAATGCAGCCGTTTGCCAGGTACCAGGTTCCCGTGCGGCTGGTTGCGAAAGAGCAGGGAGTCCCGGCATCAATAAATTCGGCCGTCATATCGGTATTAAAACGAACGAGATTGTCCTTTTGACAGGCACTCATGGTATCAAAAGCATTGTAGGTAATGTCATTAATTGTCTTGGTAAAGCCGGTCAGCTGATAGGTTCCCGCTATATTGGCAACCGTTCTTTCGCTGTTCATATCCTGGGTCTTGGTACATCCGCTTAGAATAAATAAGACGCCGAGGAGGACCGCACCACTATGGAGCACTTGTTTCATAAGGGATGGATATGGATCTCCTACCTAACTACTTTTCAAGCATTTTATTGCATTACCCGAATTTTAATGATGGTGGTTAAGCCCCGTCGGGTAATCAACCGATATAATCACCTGAAAATGTTTAATCTAAAATAAAACATAGTATTATGTTTTGCTTAGTACCAAATATTACCTTAATATTGTGGTATTTCTAGACTCAAATAAAACAATGAAATCTCCACGCATACTGGCCATCTGTCTCCTGGTCCTGACGACGGGCATGGCGCCATTAAGCCCGGTTAACGCGCAGGCAACAAAAAAAATATCCCCGCAGGGAAAACATAACGGGATCGCCTCGAAGGATAGCCTGCCGGGCAAGTCGTTATCAGATAAAACCCGTGCGAGGTATCGACCCGAACCTTATGAGCCGGTGTCGTTGGAACTGTATAACGTAATAGCAACGTTAGACAGCCTTTATTTTGAGACCTATAATAATTGTGATCTTGATAAAATGAGGTCCCTGATGGCAGACAGCATTGAATTTTATCACGACAAAGGTGGCTTAACCACGTCGATCGATGACTTTATGCTGTCCATTAAGAACAATATCTGCGGTAAAGTGATCCGGAAGGCGGTACCCGGGAGCATGGAAGTTTATCCCATTCACAACTATGGCGCCGTGGAAATAGGGTACCATCGTTTTTTTAATAAGAAGGAACCGGAAAATGGATTTTCAAAACCGGATAAATACATTGTCATCTGGCGGTACAAAAACGGTGATTGGAAAATTACGAGGGTGGTAAGCCTTCACTAACGGCGATGAGCAAATGATTTTTTTAACCCAATCAATTATAGTATGGAAAAATTGAAAACAACGACACGGCTGGTAGCGCTGATAACTCTTTTATCTTCCTGTCATATCGGGCGAGGCGACAGGGTAATAGTCGAAACCAGCAATTCCCATTATCTCAGGATTGAGTATTCTGGAAGAATAACCTTCACCGATGATTCCACTGCCATTGCCAGAATTTCAAGGAACGGACATATAAAATACGAGGCAGATGGCAGAAAACTCGAAGCGGAAAGGGTGGGAGATAAGATCATTTATCGCCTGTACGATCAGATTGAAACATCGACACTAAGCGACCATGATAAACAATTTGTGGCAGAAGCGGTTCATGAAATGATGAGGAAAGGACATTACAGAAATTGACCTTGTTTTTTTTAACACCATTATATTTACACTGAATTAACAAAGGAATTCGTCAAAGAATGGGCAAACCCGCTTTCTCCACCAGGATTAAAAATTTTTTTCGGATAGCAGGGCCCGGCCTTATTACAGGTGCCAGTGACGACGATCCTTCTGGCATTGCAACCTATTCCCAGGCGGGTGCCCAATTTGGATTTTCTACGCTGTGGACCGCCCTTTTTACATTTCCCCTGATGGCCGCGATCCAGGGTATGTGCGCAAGAATCGGGCTTGTCACCTCCGAAGGATTAACCGTGACGCTCAGGAAATATTATCCGAAGCCCCTGATGTATGGCATGCTGGCTGTTAGTTTCCCGGCCATCACACTGAATATAGGGGCCGATATACAGGGTATGGGTGCCGTGGCACATATGATCTTCCCCAACATACCCGGAGGATTTTTCAGTATTGGCTTCACGACGGTCCTGATGTTTGTAATTATTCAATATCCTTACCAGAAGATCGCGAGGATCCTTAAGTGGCTTTGTCTTTCCCTGTTACTATATATCATCGTTCCCTTTATGGTGAAACAGGACTGGCTGCAGATTGCAAAAAGAACTTTTGTGCCGGTGATAAAATTTGACAGGGACTTTCTTTCCATCATCGTAGCGCTTCTCGGTACGACTATATCGCCGTATCTGTTTTTCTGGCAGGCAACGATGGAAGCAGAGGACATGGCCCATAGCGACAAAAAAATTATTGTAGACAAAACGGTCCTGGGTAACATGAGAACCGACATCAACACCGGCATGCTGTTGTCCAATGTGGTGATGTTCTTTATAATTCTCACGGCTGGAAGTGTTTTGTTTCCGAATGGTATCAGGCAGATTGATACGGTGGACCAGGCTGCCAGGGCACTCGAACCATTAGCCGGAAAACTTACCTATTTTATTTTTGCATTGGGAGTAGTAGGCACCGGATTTTTAGCGATTCCTGTGCTGGCGGGTGCACAATCCTATATGCTGGCGGAAACCTTTGGATGGGAGGAAGGCCTTGACAAAAAATTTCCGGAAGCAAAACCCTTTTATATTTCGGTTGTTATTTCTCTTCTTGTTGGACTGTCACTTGATTTTTTAGGTATAAGTCCGGTGAAGGCGTTGCTCTATACGGCCATATTGTACGGCCTTACCGCGCCGTTGCTAATCGCAATTATACTTCATATTGGGAATAATAAAAAGATCATGGGAGAATTTACCAATTCAAAACTTTCAAATGCCCTCGGTTTTATTACGTTGTTCCTAATGACGCTGGCTGCTGTTGCCCTGATCTGGTTTTTATTTCAATAACATCGGCCATGATACGAATAGTGTCAACGGTGCGCCCCGGCTTATTTCGTATAGTCATAATAGAGTGCGGCAGCTCCCAGAATACCGCTGTTTTCAAGGGCTGATATTTCTATTTGCAGGCGGTCGCGGGTTTTGGTAAATGCGAATGTCCGGATGCGTTGCCACATGGTTTCCTGAAAATAGGGTAGGGCAAAACGCACGGAGCCCCCGAAAATAATCAGTGAGGGGTCATAAGTATACATCACCATTTTAATTGCGTTGCCGAGATGGGTACCCATTTCCTTATACCATTGAAGCGCCCGCACATCACCGTTTTTCGCTTTTTGAAATACAATTTCTCCATCGGTTTGATAGACATTCTGGAAATACTGGCCGCTGCAATAATATTCATAGCAATGATCCAGGTAATCGACCATGCCGAATTCACCTGCACCGCAATTGGGACCGGCAAATAAACGCTGGTTGATAATAATACCGGCGCCGAGCCCTGTACCAAGCGTTAATCCAATCAGAGAGTCGATGCCTTTGCCTTTTCCAAAATAAAATTCGCCCAATGCAAAACAGTTAGCATCATTGTTGACCAGGACCGGTATTTTGTATCTTTCTTCGAGGCGCTTTTTTAATGGCACTTCTTTCCAGGATGGGATATACTGTACATCATACACAATACCGGGTTCAATATCCACGACACCCGGAACCCCAATGCCGATCGCGGCTACTGAATTGGTAACTAATTGATCCCCGATCCGGTAAACGTCCTGCATTACTTCTTCCTCGGAACCGTTGCTATTGATGCGTTGTGAAATGATGGTTGAAATACTGTTCTCATTTACAAGTCCGCCGCGAATATTGGTGGCTCCCAGGTCGATACCGACTATTTGTTTTTTATTCATGCTTCCACAACTTGATTATGGTTGTTCATCAATTCCAGTTTCGCCGGAACCGGAACCGTATCCACGAAACCGGTTTTATTGGTTAATTGTCTTGTTATTGATCAATGGCCTTGCCCACAAACCCATACTAAATAAATAACCTAACGTTACATACAGCAGGAACATCGCAGCCTTCAATCCAAACCAGTCAGACAGGGCACCAATGACCAGGGGTATGACGGCACCGCCTATAATTCCGGTACAAAGAATACCTGCCAGCGTTCCATGATGGGTCAATACCGAATTTAATCCCAACGAAATAACAATCGACCACATTACAGAAGCAAAGAAACCACAAAGTGGAAAGGCATCGACTCTCTGATTGGATTAACGCTTGGTACAGGGCTCGGCGCCGGTATTA
>JGI24806J26614_1000218_pt1 | contig 15008 bp, 10 predicted proteins | sample Kansoi200umMDA_FD_26614 | JGI IMG/M metagenome (IMG submission 26614)
GGCGGGAAGAAATTCGTTCGTAGTTCATAGTTCGTAGTTCGTAGTTCGTAGTTCATAGTTCGTAGTTCATAGTTTGTCAATGCCTGAAAAACGGTCAACGTTTTTTCAGGCATTGACATTACCACTAACTACAAACTATAAACTACAAACTATATACTTGAGAGTTTAACGCAGCCTGGTCAAGGCATCTGTAATCCTTTCTTCAATTTGTGAATCAGATAAATTTTCGGGTATAAATTTTTCCCCGATTAGTTTCTCATATAATTCAATATACCGGTCACGTATTGTAATAATCCATTCGTCTGACATTTCAGGAACAGACTGACCGGCTTTTCCCATGAAATTATTTTCAATTAACCACTCTCTTACAAATTCTTTACTAAGCTGTATTTGTTTCTGGCCTTTTGCTTGACGCTCTTCAAAACCATCTGCATAAAAGTAGCGGCTGCTGTCAGGAGTATGGATTTCATCCATCAGGTAAATATCATTGCCTATTTTTCCAAATTCATATTTTGTATCAACCAGGATCAATCCTCTGCGCGCCGCAATTTCTTTTCCTCTTGCAAATAAGGCCAGGCTATACGTTTCAATTTTTTCATAATCATTTTTATCAACGAGTCCGGTTTCAATAATTTTTTCTTTGCTTATATCTTCATCATGACCTTCTGTTGCTTTTGTGGAAGGGGTAATTATTGGTGATCGAAAGAAATCATTTTCAATCATCCCTTCAGGAAGAGTAACTCCGCACAACTCCCGGCCACCTGCGGCATACGTACGCCAGGCATGTCCTGTAAGATTTCCACGCACTACCATCTCGACACGAAAAGGAATACACATTTTGCCAATGGCGACATTTTGCGCCGGTATATCCATAAGCCAGTTGGGACAAATATCTGTCGTAGCTTTTAACATGTAACCTGCTATCATGTTTAATACCTGCCCTTTAAATGGAATAGGCCGCGGAAGAATTACATCAAATGCAGAAATACGATCGCTGGCTATCATCACAAGCCATTGATCGCTGATGGTGTATACATCTCTCACTTTTCCCTGGTAAAAATTTGTTTGACCAGGTAATTTAATAACCGGCATGTGCTAAAATAAAGCCGTGACTTGAATTACCAATTTTTTATCCGCGAAAGATGTAAACAAAATGCCGGAAGAGTGTAGAAAATTAAATTTTCACAGGTATATAACAAAGCTTACTTTGCTTGTCATTGTTAAACCAAAACAACAGTTATGCGAAAAAGTTTTAATATACTGATTGCATTTACAATAGCAAACATTTGTTCGATTTCTGCCATTGCACAAATCAGCCGAATTTCCGGGAATGTAAAAAACATTTCAACAAGTGAAGCTGTCTCTGCAGTTTCAATAACCGTAAAAGGATACGGTGGTGGAACTTTTACCGACGGAAAGGGTAATTTTAAATTGGACGTAAATAAACCTCTTCCTGTTACTTTAGTTATTTCATCCGTAGGATATGAATTGCAGGAGATTGAGGTTAACAACCCATCGGAATTTGTTCAGGTAAATTTCAAACCTGCCAGTGCTTTGGGGCAGGAGGTTGTGATAGCTGCTACGCGTACTCCATCAAGGATTTTGGAATCACCTGTAACAATTGAAAGATTGAGTGCCGCGATAATTAGAAATTCTCCTGCACCAAGCTATTATGATATTGTAGGAAATTTGAAAGGTGTGGATATGGTAACTGCATCTCTCAATTTCAAAACACCTAGCACAAGAGGATTCAATGGAAGTGGAAATCTTCGTTTAAACCAGATCATGGATGGCATGGATAACCAGGCACCCGGTTTAAATTTTTCTCTTGGAAGCGTGATTGGTCTTACTGAATTGGATGTGGAAAGTGTAGAATTATTGCCGGGGGCTTCCTCTGCATTGTACGGTCCGGGTGGCATGAACGGCGCCCTGTTGATCAATAGCAAAAATCCTTTTAAATACCAGGGACTTTCATTGCAGGTAAAAAATGGGATCATGCATGTTGATGACCGTTCAAAGCCCACATCAGCTTATTTTAATTGGTCTCTTAGGTGGGCTAAAAAAATCTCAGAAAAATTTGCTTTTAAAATTGGCGGAGAATACATCCAGGCGAAAGATTGGATTGGAGACGATTATCGCAATTACAATCGTTTAGCAGGCACGGTATTACCAGGAACAAGAACTACAGATCCTGCATATAATGGTGTAAATACTTATGGTGATGATGGCGCTTACGATATACGTACCATACTCAACTCGATAGCGCAGGCGGTTCCTTTTTATGCACCTTATATTAATGGTTTGCCCGCTTCTATCCCGGTATCCAGAACCGGCTATTTGGAAAAAGAAGTGGTAGATCCAACTACAGTTAATTTTAAGGTATCAGGTGCTCTTGATTTCAAGGTGGCATCTAATACTGATCTTTTATTAAGTGGTTATTGGGGTACTGGTAATACTGTTTATACAGGGAATGACAGGTACTCTTTAAAAGATTTAAAAATGGGACAGTATAAGATCGAACTCAATAGTCCAAATTGGTTCCTAAGGGGATATACAACACAGGAAAATGCCGGCGAGGCATTTAGTGTTACTTCAACTATGGGTTATTTTAACGAAGCATGGAAGCCGACCGTAACACTCAACAATGGCGTACCTACTCCTCTGCCTACTGATTGGCTCATCCAATATGCGAGTGTATTTTTGGAAAATAAATTAGGCGGGCAATCGGATATTACAGCTCATAACAATGCACGTGCATTTGCTGACCAGGGCAGGCCTCTTCCCGGTACCGAAGAATTCCGACAGATATTTGATAAGATTCGAAGTACGCCAATTTCGAAAAACGGCGGGTTATTCGTTGACAGAACAAATCTCTATAGTGCAGAAGGGCAATATAATTTTTCACAATGGACCTCAAAAGTAGCAGACATAATAATCGGTGCCAATTATAAAAGATATGTACTAAATTCAGAAGGCACAATATTCGCAGACTCTGCCGCTAAAATTGGTATCAACGAATATGGCGCTTATATACAGGCTACAAGAAGATTGTTGAACGACAGGCTTAAACTCATTTTATCTGGCAGGTTTGATAAGAATGAAAATTTCACGGGTAAGTTTACTCCACGTCTTTCGGCTGTAATAAAAGTTGCACCTGAGAATTTTATTCGCCTCTCGTACCAGTCAGCATATCGTTTTGGATCTACACAACAACAATGGATCAATTTAAAAATATCATCTAATCCGCGTTTGCTTGGGGGACTGAAAACTTTCCAGGACTATTATAAATTCAATAGCAATCCTGTTTATGGTGTAGACGAAAATTTGTTCAGAGGAAATCCGCAGGTGAGAAATTTTAATAAATTCAAAGCGGAGACTGTTAACTCTTTCGAAGTCGGCTATAAGGGATTAGTAGTACATAAAAAATTGTTGATCGACCTGTACGGCTATTATGGTATCAACAATGATTTTATTGCACGTACAGTAGTTGCACAATCGGTAAATGGAAATATTGATGTATTCACTAATCCTGCTACAGCCAGGGCAAACCTCACGGATCCAACTAAAGTAACGGTTTATTCAGTACCAACAAATGTTGAAGGGAAGGTAAAAACATATGGCTTTGGGCTTGGACTCGATTATACATTGCCACATAACTTTTTTGCTAATGTAAATTTTAGCTCAGACAAGCTCAGCGACGTTCCTGAAAATTTTGAGGCACAATTTAATGCACCGCTTTATAGGGTAGGAGCTGCTTTAAGTAATACAGGTTTAGGGCATAATAAACGTTGGGGTTTTAATGTTGCCTGGAGATGGCAGGATAAAGTTGACTACACGGGTGATTTTGCCAGCGGGGAATTACCCGCCTTTCATAGTGTTGACGGCCAGGTGAGTTACAAATTCCCGGTACAAAAGATCCTTGTGAAATTAGGAGAAACCAATGTGTTTAACCAATATTACAGGAATGGCTTTGGAAACGCTTCAGTGGGTGGATTGTATTATATCAGCATTGGATATAATTTATTTTAACCGTGTTTATTCATCAACCATTAAAGAAATTTTATGAAAAAATACTGCATAAGAAATATAACAATACAAACTACAGCGATATGTATTTTTATAATTGCTGTTAGTGGGTGTAATAAAAAACTGCCTGATGCAGAACCAATACTTTTTCCAAAAGAAGGAACATTAACAATTGGTGAGGTAATAAATACTGATCCTAACTATAGTTTTTTCAAAGCTGCAGCAACCAGGGTAGGCGCTATGGCCACATTACTCGATTCAAACAATTCATTCACGGTTTTTCTTCCGGACAATAATGCATTCCAGACTTCGGGCATTCCTTCCGAGGATGTGATCGGTGCCTTACCTATTACATCAGTTGGAGGAATAGTAAACTATGCAATAATTCCAGGAGGGCAATATACATCAGCAGCTATTAGTGACACCATTTTTCCTAATATTCAATTGCCTACATCAATAACAATAGCCGTACTGCCCGGTACAACGATACCAGTAAAGCTTACAACTTTTCCTTCAAGAAGAGCTGCTGGTTTTTGGGACAATAATATTCCTGTTATTAAACCGGATCTAAAGTTTCGAAATGGTATTATCCATATTGTGGCAGGAATTGTAGCACCTCCAAGCCAGGTATTGAGGGATGCATTATATAGTAAGCCCAACCTTACTTATTTTAAAGCTGCAGTACAAAGAGCTGATAGCGGCCAGGGAGGTTTGAGCAGATTCGATTCACTACTAAATTATGCACTAACAAATATGACTGTACTAGCACCCAATGATGCAGCATTTCAAACACTGATATTTGGGCTTGTTTTCCAGGGCTATTTGTCAAGACGCCCTTTACCTTATACAGCGACTGATACAGCCAATGCAGTTGCTACAGCAAACGGTGCTGTTGCAGCCGGGCCTGTTTTTCTAAGTACCAATAATGTTACAACTGCTCTTGTAAGAGGTGTTATTGCGTATCATTTATTCGCATCTCCTAATCCAAAAACCAAAGCGTTTGAGCCAAACATCCGGGTTTTTTCTGTAAACTTTCCACCTACACCTTTTTTTGTAAAAACGCTTGTTAATAGTTCAGTTGCGCCACATCCTGGTATTCTTGTTAACGCAACTTTTACGGGGCCTTTTGTAACTGATTTGAAGTTCACAGGGTATGGTCCCGTACCTCCAGGAGGATTACCATATAGTGGAACTCCAGCTAACGCAACATCTAAAGACAACCATGCTGTAAATGGGGTTTTTCATATTATTGATAAGGTGTTGCTGCCGCAATAATTGTTTTGGTTTTGAGTTTTGGGTTTTGAGTTTTGGGTTTTGGGTGGTTTCCAACATATGACACAGAATTTTTTTTTCCACGAAGACACGAAACAAGAAGACATGAAAACACGAAGACGCGAAATTGTTTATGACACAATAGGTCAATGGCAATCGGCAGTTGGCAAAACGTTAATTACGGCGTAGCCGTTTCAGGTTGGTAGAAATCAACAATGATGAAGAAGGTTATCGCGTAGAGATTAAAGATTTATGTTGCGTTTAAAAGATTTAATGCGACTGTTCTGCGATATTTAAAACTCGTTAAATAATTTCCAATCTCCATGGATCATCCAACCTATAATCGCTAAGCGTCAATTTACCCTGATTTGTAGTTTCTATTAATCTTTAATCGCTACGCGATAGTTACCCTGATTTTGTAATTTCTACCAACCTATAATCGCTAACGCGATAAAGTCCTGAAACCCAAAACCCAAAACTTCTTCCTAACGGAGAGGCCTAAACGTTAAACCTGAAATGCATTATATCTCCATCTTTTACAACATAGTCTTTTCCTTCAATCCTTAGTTTTCCGTTTTCCCTGCACGCCGCTTCTGACCCATAATGAATAAAATCCTCATAAGAGATAACCTCGGCTTTTATAAAACCCTTTTCAAAGTCAGTATGGATAACACTTGCTGCTTGTGGCGCCTTCCAGCCGTGATGGATTGTCCATGCCCGTACTTCCTGCACACCTGCTGTAAAATAAGTTGATAAATCCAGGAGTTTATAAGCTGTATGGATCAGCCTATCCAATGCGGGCTCATCCATTTTATATTCTTCCATGAACATTCTTTTATCTGCAGGATCCTCAAATTCCGCGATTTGCGCTTCAATTGCATTTGTCATGATAATTACCTCTGCATTTTCTGCCTTAGCGGCGGCGGCTAGTACATCAGAATATTTATTTCCAGTATGCATCGATGCCTCATCAACATTCGCTACATATAATACCTGTTTACTTGTTAACAAAAAATTCTCCGCAATTATTGCTTTTTCATCCTTAGATAGATTCAGTGAAAGAATATTTTTTCCTTTTTCTAAATGCGCTTTACAACGGAGTAAAATTTCATATTCTGATTTTAATTTTGCATCCCCTGTTCTCAACATTTTTTCTGTGCGAGATATTTTTTTTTCTACACTATCCAGGTCTTTCAGCTGCAATTCAGTTTCAACAATTTCTTTATCACTTATCGGGTTGATAGGTCCTTCATCACGTAGAACATTCTGATCTTCAAAACATCGAACCACGTGGATTATGGCGTCGACTTCTCTTATATTCGCCAGGAATTTATTTCCCAGTCCTTCACCTTTACTGGCGCCCTTTACCAAACCGGCGATATCAACAATTTCGATCTGGGTAGGGACAACCCGGTTTGGATGTACCAACTCAGCGAGTTTGTCTAGACGTGGGTCTGGTACATTTACCAGGCCTACATTTGGTTCAATAGTACAAAAGCGATAATTGCTTGCCTGGGCCTTGGCACTATTGCTGACTGCATTAAATAAAGTTGATTTTCCAACATTTGGTAATCCCACTATCCCTGCTTGTAGAGCCATATCAAACCCTGATTTTACCTTCGAGTAACGAAGGCATTTACATTAATTTCAAACATTGTGTCCGAGAAATTCGGGTGCAAATATAGCAGGATTATTTTTGAGCAGAATTTAATTGCAGGATCATAAATTTTCAGCAGGAGTATCTGTTACCCAATCTTTAAGTGCAGTGTGTCCTTTAATGTTTGCAGCTCTCCATCGAATATTGAAAATTCCACCGGATAAGATATTAATATTGGTAAAGCCATTTGCGACTAGCGTTGATGCTGCTTTGTAAGGATCAGGAGACGAGCTAAAGCCATATAAAATAACAGGTTTGTTTTTAAAAGCCTCGATTTCCTGTAACCTGTTTTGCAATTCACTCACAGGGATATTGATTGCATTTTTAATATGGCCGATATTCCTCCAGGAATCTTTTGATTGATTATTATATTCAGCTGCACTCCTGGTATCTACAATGGCTACATCTTTCATTTTGCCTGCCATTTCATTAAATTCATCGGAAGTCAAAATTTGAAATTTCTTATCCTGTTGCCATACATCCTTTTTGCAGCCAAGGTCTGCAGTATTGGTGGTTATTAAATTATACATACCATTAAATAATACCGCAACATTTTTATACCCCCTGGAACTTAACAAGTTTGCTGCATTGATACTTTCATCACTAAATTCATCCACTATTATTATTTTTTTATCTTTTGGTATGGTCGATAATGAGTTTTCTAAATTTACCAGGGGAATATGAACAGCAGATTTTATTTTACCCATTGAATTGATCATCTCGTTGCCTGTTGCGCCATTATAGGAGGAGTCAGGCCTTACGTCAACGATAAAAGTATTTTTAGCATTTATTTCCATGCAAAATGCTTTCGGTGATAGTAATTGATAATTTGCCTTTGTTTCATAATTAGGGTTGAGCCCGTAATCATTTTGCAATAGGGTAGTCATGCCACCATTGATATTAAAGACATTGGTAAACCCACTGTCAGCTAGCATCTTGCTCGCCCTCCGGCTGCGCTGACTGTGTGAACAATAAACGAATATGGGCGTATTTTTGAATCCCTGTAATTCATTAAGCCTTGTGCCAAGCTCCCTTATGTCAATATTCCTGGCATTCTTCAGGTGCCCGATATTCATACTTTTCATTGATGAAGTATCCTGATTTTCTCCTTTACTTCTCACATCAAGCAATAGATAACCGGGATGCTCTTTGAGCTGTTGATCCAGGTCTTCCGGATAAACGGTTTTATACAAAACATTGTCATTTTTGTATTGAGCATTCAATTGCAATGCGATGGAGAGCAGGAAGATTAGAGAAACAGATTTGTACATGGTAATAAATTTACTTCATTATAAATGTATGTAGCTACGTTTAAATTTTTTTATCAATTTGATAGACGGTAAGGGAAATAAGAAATAAGGAATAAGAAATAAGGAATAAGAAATAAGGAAGTTGAAGCGTTTATAATTTGGGCTTCTTGACTAAAAACAAAGAGTCTTGCATTCCTTACTTCCTTATTCCTTATTCCTTAATTCTTATTTCTTATTTCTTATTCCTTATTTATCAGTAGTTTTCCTGCGAAATGTTAAATCATGGCACTCAGCAGGATATGGGCTGCATTTATTATTGTTGCAATATTAGCAGCTTCTTTCCAATATATACAAACACCAGGCAAAGGTGACATTTTTAATAGGATGGTGGTTGGGAAAGCGGGAGATACTTCAAAAACCACAACAGTAGATTCTTTACTGATACAACCTCAAATGATGATGGCATTTGATACGGTTAAAGAAGTAAAGTCCGGCGACCTGAAATTTGTAAAAGGTGTAGACAATAAAATTATTTCTTACCAGGAACAATCTGCCGATGGCATTATTGCTACATGCAAAACCGCTGTTGATATCAGCATAAACCTGATAGGAATAATGGCCTTATTCATGGGCTTCATGAGTATTGCCGAGCGGGCCGGAGGTATCAGGATACTTTCTAAAGTTATTGGGCCTTTTTTTTCAAGGTTATTTCCGGACCTGCCAAAGAATCATCCGGCTATGGGCCATATGATGATGAATTTTTCGGCTAATTTACTGGGACTTGATAATGCAGCAACACCATTTGGCCTGAAAGCGATGGAAAGCCTTCAGGAGATCAATCCAAAAAAAGAAACCGCTTCGAACGCACAGGTCATGTTTTTAGGTTTGCATGCCGCCGGACTAACATTGATCCCGGTAAGTATAATCGCGGCAAGGGCTTCATTAAAAGCGCCCAATCCAACAGATATTTTTGTACCATGTATGATTGCAACATTTGTAGCCACAATAGCAGCAATGCTCATCGTATCGTACAAGCAGAAAATAAATATTTTTCAGCCTGTTATCCTGGCCTGGGTCTTAGGCATTTCCACTATTGTTGCACTTTTGGTGATTTACCTTAAAACATTAACCTATCCTGAGGTACAATCTTTTTCAAGTGTACTGAGCAACGGATTAATATTGCTGATTTTTTTCTGTATTATCCTCGGAGCACTGTATAAGAACATAAATATTTTTGACGCCTTCGTAGAAGGTGCAAAAGGTGGTTTTGAAACTGCTGTAAGAATAATACCGTACCTGGTTGGTATGCTGGTAGCCATTAGTATGCTGCGCACCAGTGGCACTTTTGATGTAATTATCCAGGCTATGAAACATTTATTTGCAGCTTTCGGAACCGATACCCGTTTTGTTGATGGCTTACCAACTGCATTAATAAAACCATTAAGTGGAAGTGGGGCAAGGGGAATGATGATTGACACTATGAAGGCCTATGGTCCTGATTCATTTGCAGGCCGTCTTGCATGTATATTACAGGGATCCTCAGATACAACTTTTTACGTAGTTGCCGTTTACTTTGGTGCCGTATCAATAAAAAATACGAGGTACGCTATTGGCGCTATGCTGCTTGCTGATCTTGTGGGTATCATTACCTCAATAATATTATGCTATTTATTTTTTGGAAATATTTCCTGATTTACTAGCTGTATTGCTTCAAATCACCAAATTACCAAATCACCAAATCACCAAATTGTCCTCATCAATTGTTTATTTTTTTCTTTGCGTATAGCGCGACTGCTTGCGGTTATTTAAAACTTTTATTTTACTGTCTATCTTTTCCCCGGGTAAAACATCGTCCTTTATATTTTCAGCCTGGTCTTCTTCTTCAGTTCCAAAATATGGCTGAAAAATATTAGCAAGCTGTTTAGATTGATAAATGACACGGTTATATTTATTCCCCAGTACGATAATAGTTGCAGAATCTTCAATTAACCTCATCAATATACAATTATTTCCATGCCACCAACCTGTATGAAAAATGACTTTTTTCCCATTAGGATATAAATTCATCCTCCAGCCAAATCCATAATTTTTTATCCCGGGCTTTTCATTACTATATGGTGTAAATGCTTCTTCCAATGTTTGTTTACTAAACAGTTGGTTGTTATACATTGACTGGTCCCACTTTAAAAGATCCCTTGCAGAACTGTAAATATTTTTGTCTCCATATCCGCCGTCCAAAAAAGTGAGGCCTTCCGGTCTTCCACGCCAGTCATAAGATTGCATTGACTTTACCGAGTCATCAGTTGAAAAAACATAAGAGTTTTCCATTTTCAGTGGAGCAAAAAAATTGAACTTTAGAAAGTCCTGATACGATTTGCCGGAAACCTTTTCAATAATTAATGCAAGCAGAGCATAATTTGTATTGCAGTAACTAAAATGAGTCCCGGGTAAATGAGTAATAGGCGGTTTATACGCAACGAGGTAATTTAAAACATCAGTATTGGTCAAATATTTTTTTACATCCCAGCCAAGCTCCTGCATAAAATATAAGTAGTTTGGTAAACCACTTCTATGGCTAAGCAACATTCTTACCGTAATACCTTGATAGGGTAGAGAAGGAAAAAAGTTTTTAATATTCTCATCTAATTTTACTTTACCCAACTCCACTAACTTCAGGGTAGCCATTGCTGTAAAGGTTTTTGAAACAGACGCAATATGAAATGAACTGTTTTCATTTAAAGTGTCTTTTTTTTGCGGGTCAGTATAGCCATGATATTTTTCAAAAATAATGACCCCTTTTTTAGCCACTAATATTGCTCCATTAAAACCTCGTGCAACCAGGACAGTATCGTAAAAAGACCGGATAGCATTATAATATCTTCTAAAATCTTCTTTGTTAAGTACCCCTGGTGGCGGTGGGGAATATGAAACTGAATCCCGAAATGTATGTTTCAACTTATCAGCAGATCCGGAGGAACAACCAACAACAAAAAATATTACAATAATAAAAAACAAGTTGTTTTTCAGGATATTCATTACACGCCTTTAAATCGTGAAGGAGTTATATTTGCAATATTACAGTACAAACTTTATATGGCAGACAAAAAAAGTACCAGTTACCCAAAAGAAAAGATAAATATTTTGTTTTTGGAAAACATCAGTGATACGGCTTTGCAAAAGTTTTCTAATGCTGGTTATACATCTTTGAAAAAAATCAACGGTGCATTGAGTGAGGCGGACCTGGTAAGAGAAATCCGGAATGTACATTTATTGGGCATACGTTCAAAAACAAAAGTGACAAAGAATGTTTTAGCAAATGCCGAGAGATTGCAGGCTATTGGATGTTTTTGTATCGGCATAAACCAGGTGGATATAACCGCAGCAACAAAAAAAGGTGTGGTGGTTTTCAATGCTCCTTACTCTAATACCAGGTCTGTAGCTGAGTTGGTAATTGCATCTTCAATCATGTTGATCAGGCGGATCCCGGATAAAAATAAAGCAGCACATGAAGGCATATGGCTGAAAGAAGCAAGAGGAAGTTATGAATTAAGAGGAAAGATCTTAGGAATAATTGGCTATGGAAATATAGGCTCACAGGTAAGCGTACTCGCAGAATCGCTGGGTATGAAAGTTATTTTTTTCGATGTGGAAACAAAGATGCCCCTGGGTAATGCTGAAGACAAAAAGTCTTTGAAGGAGGTGATAGCTACTGCCGACATTGTAACATTGCATGTACCGGATGTGCCTTCAACTAAAAATCTCATAAATAAGTCCAATTTAAAATATTTTAAAAAAGGATCGATTCTCATCAATTACGCAAGGGGAGAAGTTATCGATCTCGATCAACTGCGAAAAGCACTCCAGGATGGTCACCTCGGTGGTGCTGCTTTGGATGTGTACCCGGAAGAGCCGGAGAAAAGTGGGGATAAATTTTCAACGCCCCTGCAGGGAGTAAGTAATGTAATTCTTACTCCACACATAGGAGGTTCTACAGAAGAAGCACAGCAGAACATCGGTGAAGATGTTAGTAGTAAACTTTTTAATTTCCTGGAAAAAGGAATTACAACGGGTTCGCATTCTGTCCCGGCGCTTAGTTTGCCACCACAGGAAGGCACACATCGTATACTCCATATTCACAATAATGTTCCGGGGGTACTTTCTGAAATCAATACACAGCTTTCAAAACATAAAATAAATATCCTGGCACAATATTTAAAAACGAATGATGAGATAGGGTATGTTGTGTTAGATGTTGATAAAAGCCTTTCACAAAATGCATTGGAATTGTTGAGAAAAGTAAAGCAGACGTTGAAGGTGAGGTTGTTATATTAAGCCGTCAATATAAAACTTGAGTGTTGAGTGTTGAGTGTTGAGTGTTGAATATTGAGTGTTTGGATTTTTGACACTCAACACCCTACACTCAACACTCAACACTCAATATTCAAGTAGAAGTTTTCAATGATCAATATTTTAATTCAATACTTCAATGATCAATAACAAAACATCATTCTCCAATACCGGACGTACTATTGTGATCATTGGTGGAGGATTTGGAGGATTGAAGCTTGCACGTTCATTGAATAATAAAGCAGGATTCAATATTTTATTGATCGACCGTTATAATTATCACCAGTTTCAACCACTATTTTACCAGGTGGCTACCGCCGGGCTAGATCCAAGTAACATTTCATTTCCATTACGTAAGGTTTTTCATGAAAGTAAAAATGTTCATTTCAGAATGGCAGAAGTCAAAGCTATTGTAACCGGTGAAAATAAAATTGTTACAGATGTGGGTGAATTTAATTACGATGTACTGGTTTTAGCGACTGGCGCTGACACAAATTTTTTTGGGAATCAACAACTTATAGAAAATGCATTCCCCATGAAAAGCACAGTGGAAGCTGTTCGTATCAGGCACCGGTTAATTCAGAACTTTGAAGATGCTCTTAATACCACAGATGAGAAGGAATTGGAGAGACTGATGACAGTGGTGTTAGTAGGAGGAGGTCCCACAGGTGTTGAAATGGCAGGGGCTATTGCTGATCTTAGGAGATTTGTTTTACCAAAAGATTATCCGGAACTGGATTTTTCTAAAATGAAAATTTTTCTTCTCGAGGGTAGCAAAAAAACACTCGGCACAATGAGCGAAAAATCTAGTCACGATTCTGCCGTATACCTGGAGAAGTTGGGTGTTATTGTAATCACCGGAACTGTTGTAAAGACTTATGATGGCAAAACAGTCACCATGCAAAATGGTGAAACTATTGATGCCGGAATGGTAATTTGGGCAGCAGGAATCAAGGGTAATGTTCCTGAAGGTATTAATACAGACCTCGTAGTAAAAGGCAATCGTATCAAAGTGGACAGAATGAATAAAGTGCAGAATATGGATGTTTATGCCATTGGAGATGTTGCGTACATGGAAACGGAGAAATATCCCCATGGCCATCCACAGGTCGCTTCTGTAGCAATACAACAGGGCGCACTTCTTGGCGCTAATTTAAAAAGAATAGGAAAAAAAAGCGCGCAATTGCAAACGTTTGAATATCATGACAAAGGTGCCATGGCGACTATAGGCCGCAATCTTGCGGTGGTGGATATTCCAAAACCACGACTTCATTTTAAGGGTTTTTTTGCCTGGCTTATCTGGATGACCTTACATTTAATCCTTATTCTTGGTGTAAAAAACAGGTTTGCCGTTTTTAGTAACTGGGTTTACAATTACATTACGTATGATCAGAATCTCCGGTTAATTTTCAAAGAATTTTATAGGCCAAAAAAAGAAATAGTTGGTTAAATTAGATCTGAACCGCTGATTTACGTGATTTGTAAAATTTCGTTGATTTAAGCTTTCTCTGCTTGGAGTAAAACTCTTTTATCTATTCAAAACTTTTACCTCTATTCGAAATTTTGGCTCGAAACTGATCAACGTAATCAGCCAAATCATTTAAATCAACGATTCAGATTCTTGGCAATGTTGCAAGGCGTGTCGATTTTTTTATCAGTGTTTATCAGGAGTCCAGAGCAGGTATCAATAGCCCACGGTTTAAACCGTGGGTTAAGTGTATTAATTTAATGGAAATGGTTTTAACCATTTTATTGTTCTGCAATAATTTATATCCTCATGAAAAATAACTCAAGGTTTAAACCGTTAAAACGGTTTAATAGGAACTGCTTGGTTAACCCATGGTTAAAACCGTGGGTTAGGTTAAAACCGTGGGCTAAGTTAAATCTTGGGCTAAGTTAAATCTTGGGCTAAGATGAACCGTAGAGTCACCTTACCCTGCTAAAATTTTTTTTGCCCTGGTTTTGAATGCAATAGTTTGATGTGGTAGTTGTTGCTCAATTACCAATTTCAATTCCGGTAAAATTTCAGGATATAGTTTTGCGAGATTGGATAATACCGTTAAGGAGAAAGCCTTGACTGCTACAGGTTCAGCAGGGGAGGACACATATCTGAAACATATATCTAAAACTTCACCCTGGTACTTTTCAGGGATATCCACATACTGCAACAATCGCATTGAATTTCTTTTAACCGAATTATGCAAACCTTGCCTGCGTAGGTTCTTTACAAGTTTTGAAAAATTATTTTTTATCAAACCTGGATGTGCGATTACGCAATAACTAACCGGCCAGGCTGCCCGTTGAACAACCCGGTATTCGTCGGTTAGAAAAAGATGAAATAATTCATCAAATCTTTTTTGTGATAATTATAACGGTCGATCAATAAAATATTGAATCCTGCTTTATTATTCAATGAACGTGCAAGCTTCAATCCTCCAAATCCTCCACCAATGATC
>JGI24806J26614_1000220_pt1 | contig 14996 bp, 3 predicted proteins | sample Kansoi200umMDA_FD_26614 | JGI IMG/M metagenome (IMG submission 26614)
AAAGCCTTCCAGATCGAAATTCCCCTGCGCAGTCTGTTTGAAAGCCCGACGGTAGCGCGGCTGGCGCAGCGCGTGGAGACAGCGCTGCGGACGGGACAGAACCTGCCCGCGCCGCCGATCGTGGCGGTGAGCCGGGAGCAGAGTCTGCCGCTTTCCTTTGCGCAACAACGAATGTGGTTTCTGGCGCAACTCGAGCCGGATGCGGCGATCTACAACATCCCCGCGGCGCTGCGGATGAGGGGCAGCCTGAATATCGAAGCCCTGGAGTGGAGCTTCAGCGAAGTTATGCGACGGCACGAAGCGCTGCGCACGACCTTTGTGGCCCATGATGGTATTGCGGTGCAGGTGATCCACGATGCGCAGGCGGTAAAGATCCCGGTGCAGGACATATCGGGACTGGGAGAGACCGAGCGCGAGGATGAAGCGCAAAGGCTAATCAGGGAAGAGGCGCGGCGACCTTTTGACCTGGCGCACGGACCGTTACTACGACTGCGGCTGCTGCGGCTAGGAGCGGAAGAGTATGTGTTGTTGATGACGATGCACCACATCGTCAGTGACGGGTGGTCCACGGAAGTGCTGGTGCGCGAACTGACGACGTTATACCAGTCTTATGTGGCCGGGGAGCCGTCACCGTTGGCGGAGTTAGCGGTGCAGTATGCGGACTATGCGAACTGGCAGCGGGAATGGTTGCAGGGCGAAGTGCTGGAGGCGCAACTGTTCTACTGGCGGCGGCAGTTAGAGGAGTTGCCGGAAGTGTTGGAGCTACCGACCAAGGGGCCGCGGCCAGCAGTGCAGACATACCGCGCTGGTGGGCAGGCGCTGTTTTTCAGCCAGCGGCAGAAGGAAGCATTCCATGCGCTGGGCCAGGCGGAAGGGACGACGCTGTTCATCACGCTGCTGGCGGCGTTTCAGACCTTGCTGTGGCACTACACGAGGCAGGAGCAGATCAGTGTAGGGACGCCGACGGCGGGGCGCGACCGGGTAGAGATCGAAGGGTTGATTGGCTGTTTCGTGAATACGCTGGTGATGGCCACGGACTTCTCGGGTGATCCGACATTCCGGGAAGTGCTGCAGCGGGTGAAAGAGGTGGCGTTGGGAGCCTACACGCACCAGGACGTGCCGTTTGAGAGGCTGGTGGAAGAGCTGCAACCCGAGCGGAGTCTGAGCCACTCGCCGCTGTTCCAAGTGCTGCTGGCGTTGCGGACCGCGCGTAATGCGCAGTTGCAACTGCCTGGGGTGAGCCTGGAAACGATCGAGTTCGAGAGCGAAACGGCGAAGTTTGATCTGACGCTGACGCTGACGCTTACCGAGGAAGCCGAGCAAGGGTTGGAAGGGTGGCTGGGGTACAACCGCGACTTGTTCGAGGAGGCGACCATCCAGCGGATGGTGGGACATTTCGAAGTGCTGGTTGAAAGCGTGTTGCGAAATCCCGAGCAGCGGCTTTCAGAGTTGCAACTGCTGACGAAGGCAGAGCGGGAGCAGCTGCTGGTGAGCTTCAACCAGACAGCGGTGGAGTATCCGAAGGGCGCAACACTCGCGCAGCTATTCGAGCAGCAGGCGGCACGGACGCCGGAAGCGGTGGCGCTGGTCTATGAAAGTCAGCGAGTGAGTTATGGAGAACTAAACCGGCGTGCCAATCAACTGGCGTGGCATCTGCGGAATTTGGGTGTGGGACCGGACAAGGTGGTAGGCCTGTGTATCGAGCGGAGCCCGGAAATGGTGCTGGGGCTGCTGGGGATCCTGAAGGCTGGCGGCGCCTATCTGCCTTTGGATCCGGCCTACCCGCAACAGCGACTGGCATTCATGCTGGCGGATACGAAGGCGAAAGTCCTGCTGACGCAGGGGCACCTGGTAGAAGGATTGCCGGAGCACAATGCAGAGGTGATTTGCCTGGACACAGACCGGGAGAGTTTCACCAGGCACAGCGAAGAGAATCCGCAAGTAGTAGTCCAGGACGAGAACCTGACTTACGTAATCTACACGTCGGGCTCAACCGGACGGCCCAAGGCAGCCGCGGTGGCCCAGGGAGGATTCATTAATCTGCTGCGGTGGTACGTCAGCGAGTTTGGGATCACGGCGGCCGATCGACTGCTGCTGGTGTCGTCCTTCAGCTTTGACCTGACTCAGAAGAATATCTTTGGACCACTGCTGGTGGGAGCGCAGTTGCACCTGAACGGCAACGGCTACTTTGATGCGCAGACGATCGCAGAGTTGATGGAGCGCGAGGAGATCAGTTTGTTGAACTGCACGCCGAGCGCGTTCTATCCGGTGGTGGAAGCGAGCGAGGCCCGGCAGTGGGCGCAGTTGGGCAAGTTGCGCGAGGTGTTTCTGGGTGGCGAAGTGATCAACCTGGAGCGGTTGCGCGAGTGGCAGCAGGGCAGTGCAGCGGAGGTGGTCAACACCTATGGACCGACAGAGTGCACGGACGTGGTGGCTTATCACCGGGTGAGTCGCGCGGAAGTGCAGGCTGGCGGCGTGGTGCCAATCGGAAGAGGTGTATGGAACACGGCGCTGTACCTGCTGGATGCGGAGTTGCAGGTAGTGCCGGTCGGAGTCAAAGGAGAACTGTATATCGGCGGTGCGGGAGTGGGCCGAGGCTACGTGAGGGCTGCGGGACTGACGGCGGAGCGATTTGTGCCGGACCCGTACAGCGGTGCGGCGGGCGCGCGCCTGTACCGGACGGGCGATGTGGGGCGATACCGGGAAGACGGGGAGATCGAGTACCTGGGCCGTGTGGACAATCAAGTGAAGGTACGGGGCTACCGGATCGAGTTGGGCGAGGTGGAAGCGGCGCTGCTGAGTCGAGAGCAGGTGAAGGAAGCAGTGGTGGTGGCGCGCCGCGATTCAGCAGGAGAGCAGCAGCTCGTGGCCTACATCGTGTGTGAAGCGGGAGCGGCGCCGACGAGCAGTGAGTTGAGAGAACAGTTGCAGGGGCAGTTGCCGGACTACATGGTGCCGGGCCAATTCGTAATGCTGGAGCAGATGCCGTTGACGCCGAGCGGGAAAGTAGACCGGCGCGCACTGCCGGCACCGGATAACACACGACCAGAACTGGAAAGCAGCTTTAAGGCTCCGCGCACGCCGATCGAACAACGGCTGGCGCAGATCTGGGCCGAGGTGTTGCGGGTCACGGAAGTGGGGATTGAGGACAACTTCTTTTCCCTGGGCGGCCACTCGTTGCTGGTGATGCAAGTGATCGCGCGTGTGCGCAAAGCCTTCCAGATCGAAATTCCCCTGCGCAGTCTGTTTGAAAGCCCGACGGTAGCGCGGCTGGCGCAGCGCGTGGAGACAGCGCTGCGAACAGGTCAGAACCTGCCCGCCCCGCCCATCGTGGCGGTGAGCCGGGAGCAGAGTCTGCCGCTCTCATTTGCGCAACAACGAATGTGGTTTCTGGCCCAACTGGAGCCGGACGTCGCGGTCTACAATATCCCCGCGGCAGTGCGGATGAGGGGCAGTCTGAATATCGAGGCGCTGGAGCGGAGCTTCAGCGAAGTGGTGCGGCGGCACGAAGCGCTGCGCACTAACTTCGTGCCCGTAGATGGCATTCCGGTGCAGGTGATCCACGATGCGCAGGCGGTAAAGATCCCGGTGCAGGACCTATCGGGATTGGATGAAACGGAGCGCGAGGATGAAGCGCAACAGTTAATCAGGGAAGAGCGGCGGCGAGGTTTTGACCTGGCGCGAGAACCGTTACTGCGGCTGCGGCTGCTGCGGCTGGGAGCGGAAGAGTATGTGTTGTTGATGACGATGCACCACATCGTCGGTGACGGGTGGTCCACGGAAGTGCTGATAAAGGAGCTCACGACGCTGTACCGGGCCTATGTGGCCGGGGAGCCGTCGCCGTTGACAGAGTTAACGGTGCAGTATGCGGACTATGCGACCTGGCAGCGGGAGTGGCTGCAGGGAGAAGTGCTGGAGGCGCAACTGTTCTACTGGCGGCGGCAGTTAGAGGAGCTGCCGGAAGTGTTGGAGCTACCGACGAAGGGACCGCGTCCGGCGGTGCAGACGTACCGAGCGGCGGGGCAACCGTTGTTTTTCAACCAGAGGCAGAAGGAAGAGTTCAAAGCACTGGGCCAGGCGGAAGGGACGACACTATTCATCACGATGTTGGCGGCGTTCCAGACTTTGCTGTGGCACTACACGAGGCAGGAGCAGGTGAGTGTAGGGACGCCGACGGCAGGACGTGACCGGGTGGAGATCGAAGGTTTGATTGGCTGTTTCGTGAATACGCTGGTGATGGCCACGGACCTCTCGGGTGACCCGACCTTCCGGGAGGTGCTGCAGCGGGCGAAAGAAGTGGCGTTTGGAGCCTACGCTCACCAGGATGTGCCGTTCGAGAGGCTGGTGGAAGAACTTCGCCCAGCACGCGACCTCAGTTGGACGCCGTTATTCCAGGTGATGTTTATGCTGGGCACGGCACGAGAGGAGCGCGAGGCGATAGAGTTGCCAGGGTTGAGCTTGAGCGCGATACGCGGGTCGTCCGGAGGCGGAGTGAAGTTTGATCTGCTGATGTGGCTCGATGAGAACAGCGAAGGAGAATTGAGAGGAGGGTTGACATACAACGCGGACTTGTTCGCTGAGTCAATTATGAAGCGCATGAGCGAGCACTTCGCGATATTGCTCGACGCAGTGATAGCGAAGCCGGATGTACGACTTTCGGAGCTACAGTTGCTCAGCGCGGCAGAACGCGAGCAGGTGCAAGTAGAGTGGAACGATACAAACCGAGATTATTCACGAGAGAACTGCATCCACGAGTTGTTCGAGAAACAGGTAGAGCGTACTCCAAACGCTGTGGCAGTGCTTTATGGAAAAGAGCAGATCAGTTACCGAGAGCTGAACGAGAGAGCGAATCAGTTGGCCCAACATCTGCGGAAATTGGGAGTTGGACCAGACGTGCTGGTCGGGATTTGCATGGAGCGCAGCGTAGAGTTGATGGTCGGGTTATTGGGAATACTGAAGGCCGGCGGTGCTTATGTACCGATCGACCCGGTTTATCCGAAAGACCGTTTAGCTTCTCTGCTACAGGACGCGCGAGTAAACATATTGTTAACCGAGCAACCGCTGCTCGCGAGACTGCCTCTGCAAGGGATTTCGGTTGTGTGCCTCGACTCGGACTGGGATGTAATTTCCAGTTGCGATACAGAGAATCTCCCAAGCCTCGCAACACCCCAAACGCTCGCCTACATGATTTACACCTCGGGTTCTACCGGAGAGCCGAAAGGAGTTCTGACTCCGCACAGTTCGTTAGTGAACTACATCGACGCCGCGAGGGTGGAATTTGGATTGGGGCCTGATGATCGTGTGCTGCAGTTTGCACCCGTGAGCTTCGATACCGCTTCTGAAGAGATTTACACATGTCTCACGAGCGGAGCAACACTCGTGTTGCGGGACGAGTTGATGGTGAGCTCAGTGCCAGCGTTCCTGCAAAGCTGCCGTGATCTCGAGATCACGGTGCTGGACCTTCCCACCGCTTACTGGCACCACCTCACTGCCGCACTCTCAGTGAGCAGGTTGACACTGCCCGAATCGTTACGGCTCGTCATTATCGGCGGGGAGAAGGCCCTGCCAGAGCGGCTGGCAACCTGGCATCAACTGGTGGACCATCGTGTGCAGCTGGTGAATACTTATGGTCCAACCGAAGCCACCATCGTTTCGACAAAATGCGATCTTTCGGAGCCGTCTGAGAAACCTGAAACGTGGCGAGAAGTGCCGATTGGCCGGCCAGTTCCCAACGCTCAGGTGTACCTGTTGGATCGAAATCTAAAGCCTGTTCCCATCGGTGTCACTGGCGAGCTTTACATCGGTGGCGAGGGGTTGGCCAGAGGTTATTTTCAGCGCCCGGAAGCTACGGCTGAGAAGTTTGTGCCCGATCAATTCAGCGCAGTACCAGGAGCAAGGCTTTACCGGTCCGGTGATCTGGCCCGCTACCTGGAGGATGGCCGGATCGAATACCAGGGACGCAACGACCATCAAGTTAAGGTCCGTGGTTTCAGAATTGAAGTCGGCGAAATCGAAGCCATCCTGCTCCAGCAACCACAGGTGCGTGACACGATCGTGATTGCACGTGAGGACGTGCCCGGCGACAAACGGTTGGTGGCCTACGTGGTAGCCGGACAGGAGCCGGAGCCGTCAATCAGCGAACTTCGAAAAGCTCTTCAGGAGAAGTTGCCGGAGTACATGATGCCAGCGGCGTTTGTGCTGCTGGACAAGTTGCCGCTGACTTCCAACGGCAAGATAGACCGGCGCGCCCTACCCACTCCCGAACACGGACGGTCCAGGAACGGGGAATCTTATGTTGCTCCCCGCACACCGACTGAGGAGTGGCTGGCCGCGATCTGGGCCGAGATACTCAGGCAGGAGCGGATCGGGATCCACGACAATTTCTTCGAAGTCGGAGGCCACTCGCTACTAGCCACACAGATGGTCCTGCGAGTGCGCGATGCCTTCCAGATAGAACTGCCCCTGCGTCGTCTGTTTGAGTCAGCCACGGTGGCCGCGCTGGCGCAGGAAGTAGACAAGACCCTGGAGAGCGGAGTCGTCTTTAAGAAGCAAGTGATCGCGCCGCTTCCGAGGGATGCATACCGAACAAAGCGTTCCTCATTACCATTGCAGCGGAAACAGCAGGACGCCCCGTTATCCGGTGATACCCTTGCTATTGAAGACGAGGACGTGTTCGTTTTCCCCGCATCGTTTGCGCAGCAGCGATTGTGGTTTTTAGATCAACTCAAACCCGACAGTGCTGTCTATAACATTCCCGACGCGGTGCCACTCAGCGGGCAACTCGACACGGATGCATTGGAGCGGACCATAAACGAGATCACGCGTCGTCACGAAGCTTTACGCACGACCTTTGCAATCGTTGATGAGCAGCCAGTGCAGGTCATCTCTCCGGCACGTCCCACCAAATTATTAGTACACGATATCAGCGATCTGCCGGAGGCAGAACGTGAGACGGAAGCGCAGCGCCTGATTAGAGAGGAGGCACAACGGCCTTTCAATCTTTCTCAAGGTCCACTGTTCCGTGTCAGTTTGCTGAAGTTGGGTGATACAGAGCATGTAATGCTCTTGACGATGCACCACATCGTCAGCGACGGCTGGTCCATAGGCGTGTTAACCATGGAGTTGAAGAGGCTCTACGCAGCGTTCTCCGCCGGCCAGAACTCGCCGTTGCCAGAGTTGCCGGTTCAATATGCCGATTTCGCACAGTCACAGCGGGAATGGCTGAGCGGTGAAGTGCTTGACGAACAAGTTGCCTATTGGAAGCAGAAACTCTCCGGCATTCCCGCCGTGCTTGAATTGCCAACAGACCATCCGCGCCCGCCGATTCAGACCTTCCGTGGTGCAACGCAATCAATGATGCTTTCCCGCACCCTGTCCGAAGAGCTGAACGGCCTCAGTCTCAAGGAAGGCGTCACGCTGTTTATGACGATGATGGCGGCCTTTCAGACTTTGCTATATCGCTATACGGGTCAAGACGGAATCGCAGTCGGAACTCCGATTGCCGGTCGCACCAGTGCCGAGACCGAAAGATTAATCGGCTTCTTTGTCAACACGCTCGTGCTAAGCACGCGCATGCAGGGCGATATGAGCTTTCGCCAGTTAATGTCGCAGGTGAAGGAAACGGCCCTGGGAGCGTATGCGCACCAGGACGTGCCGTTCGAAAAGCTCGTAGAAGAGTTGCAGGTGCGGAGAAATGCAAGTCGCTCGCCGCTGTTTCAGGTGATGATGATGTTACAAAAGGCATCGCCTGGACCAAGCCAATCAGGTGGTGACTCAAAAATGAATTCGTTTAGTGCGAAGGGTTCAATTGCAAAGTTTGACCTGACGATGGCACTCGGAGAAATGGCAGAGGGTATGAAAGCGGTGGTGGAATACAACACGGATCTCTTCGAGGCAGCAACTATTCAACGGTTGATGGGCCACTTCGAGACACTGCTCCAGGGCATCGTGGCGGATCCCGATCAACAGCTTTCGCAGTTGCCCCTGCTGACCGCGCCGGAGCGCCAACAACTGCTGTCGGATTGGAATCAGACTGGAGCCGACATTCCTCGCCAGTGCATTCAACAATTATTTGAAGAACAGGCCGAACGCACGCCGGAAGCCACGGCAGTGGTCTGTGGGGAACAGCACTTGAGCTACGCGGAGTTGAACCGCAGAGCCAACCAGTTGGCCCACTACCTGCGAAGTCAGGCAGTCGGTCCCGACGTGCTGGTCGGAGTTTGTATGGAACGCTCCATCGAGATGGTGGTAGCCCTCCTGGGTATTCTCAAAGCAGGCGGTGCCTACCTGCCTCTCGATCCTTCCTACCCGCTCGAGCGCCTGGCGTTCATGATCGAAGATGCCGGCCTGAACTTGTTGTTGACTAACGAACTGCTCAGCGCAGCACTGCCGCCGGCCGCGGCTGAAGTCGTTTGCCTCAATCGTGACTCTGCCGACATCTCGGCGCACAGCGAAGCGAACCCGCAGGCGCAGTCGCAGCCCGATGACCTGGCCTACGTGATGTACACCTCCGGCTCGACCGGTATTCCGAAAGGCGTCTCCGTGCCGCAACGCGCGGTGGTGCGCCTGGTGAAGGAGAACCACTTCATCAACTTCGGCGCCGAGGAAGTGTTCCTGCAACTGGCGCCGGTCTCGTTCGACGCCTCCACGCTCGAACTGTGGGGCAGTCTCTTGAACGGGGCACGGCTGGTGATCATGCCGCCGCAACAACCTTCACTGGCAGAAATAGGGACCGCACTCGGTCAGCATCACGTGACGACCTTGTGGCTGACAGCCGGACTGTTTCACCTGATGGTGGATGAGCGGCTGGAAGATCTCACAGGTGTGCGGCAGTTGCTGGCGGGAGGCGATGTTCTATCAGCGACGCACGTGCAAAAGTATCTGGGGGCTGCCGCGGAAGGCGTCCTGATCAACGGTTATGGACCGACCGAAAACACGACCTTCAGTTGCACGCACCGGATGGAAACAGGCTGGACGTTGACAGGCAACAGCGTCCCGATCGGACGTCCAATCGCGAACACGCAGGTATACGTGTTGGACCAGCGGCTGGAGCCGGTGCCGGTGGGAGTGGCGGGCGAGCTATATCTCGGAGGCGCGGGCCTGGCGCGTGAATATCTGCGCCGGCCGGAACTAACTGCGGAGAAGTTTGTGCCGCATCCGTACAGCGGCGAGCCGGGCGCGCGTTTGTATCGCACGGGCGATCAGGTGCGCTGGCTGGCGAATGGCACGTTGGAATTTCTCGGACGCATCGATCAGCAGGTGAAAGTCAGAGGGTTCCGTATCGAGTTGGGAGAGATCGAGGCGGCGTTGGCCGAACATCCATTAGTCCGCGAGAGTGTGGTTGAGGTCAGGGAGGACGAGCGCGGAGAGAAGCGACTGGTAGCCTACATCGTCGGCGAGCAGGGACAGACTGTGGAGGTTAGCGAGTTGCGCGGCTACCTCATCGAGAGACTGCCCGACTACATGGTTCCGGCGGCTTTTGTGATCCTGGATGAGTTGCCTTTGACCCCCAATGGAAAGGTAGATCGCCGGGCTCTCCAGGCACAGGATGAAACCGATCTCACTCAACACCAGGCCTACGTCGCACCCCGTGATAACGTCGAACTCCAACTCGTGCAGATTTGGGAGGATCTCCTTGGAACTCATCCCATCGGAATCACCGATAACTTCTTTGAGCTGGGCGGGCACTCGCTGATCGCCATCCGCTTAATGAACCGCCTTGAGGACCGATTTCAGCGCGCACTGCCTTTAGCCACTCTGTTCCAGCGAGCGACCATCGAACAATTGGCCGAAGTACTCAGGCAGCAGCAGGGTGCAATCCCACAATCTCCACTCGTAGAAATACGCTCGGGCTCGGCAAAACCGCTCTTCTGTGTTCATGCGATAGGTGGGACTGTTCTCAGCTACCACAAACTGGCGCATCTTTTGAGTCCCGGTCAAGCCTTTTACGGGCTCCAGTCCCGGGGGCTATACGCTGAAGAGGAGCCACACACTCGAATTGAGGACATGGCGGCTGATTACATTGAAGCGCTACGCGTCGTGCAGCCACAAGGACCATACCTGCTGGCGGGCCATTCAATGGGGGGCATCATCGCGTTTGAAATGTCCCAGCAGTTGCAGCAGCAAGGCCAGGAGGTAGCCTTGCTTGCATTGATTGATTCGTGGGCACCGGTTGACATCCCGGAACAGGACGATGCGATGTTGCTGGTACAGTTTGCTCAGGATCGAGGCGTGCCGATCACCGCTGACGAGATCTTGCAACGACACCCAGACGAGCAGTTGACCTACGTCGTCGAGCAGGCGCAGATGGCTCAGGTGCTGCCGCCGGGCGTGGGGATTGAGCAGGCTCGCCGCCTCTTACACCTCTATACAAACAATGTCCGGGCCATCCGAAGTTATTTGCCGCAACCCAATTCGTGTCGCATCACGCTTTTCAGGGCCAGCGAGCGGTTGACGGAGACCCGCGATCCGGCATCAGGCTGGAGCAGCCTGGCGGTCCAGGAGATGGCGATATACGATGTGCCCGGCAATCACTTGACTATGATCCTTGAGCCTCACGTCAGAATCCTGGCCGAACGTTTACAGAACTGCATCTACCAAACCTCCACGGAGTAAACTACAGTGAAACTTCTACGCTTTCTCTTGCGGTGTTCAAAGAACATCCGCCATGCACGAGTGATCCTTGTTCTTGTAATCATCGCCGGCGTCGTAGGCGGAGCGAGCACGACGGCTTTCCTGGCGATTATCAACATGGCAATCACGAAGCGCACAGCCTCTATGAGTCACGTGATCCTGAGTTTTATCGGGATTGCTCTACTGGGTATGGCCTGCCGTGTTGCTTCGCAGATGCTCTTGACCCGCTTTACGGTTCGAGCAGTTTTCGCGCTCCGAATGCAATTGTGCCGGCAGATTCTCGCAGTGCCTTATCGCAAACTGGAACAGAGTGGCCCCCATCGCCTGTTTGCGGCGCTGACTGATGATCTCCCGACTATCATCGCCACTCTTACCGGTGTCCCTATTCTCTGTACTCAAGCCGGCATCGTCGTTTGTTCGGCGATCTACCTGGCCTGGCTGTCGTGGTCTGTGTTCCTGTTCTTAGCTGCGTTTATGGCCGTGGGAACGTTTTTCTACCAGATGGCCACTAAAAGGGGCTTACGCCATTCAAAAATCGTTCGTGAGGAATGGACAGAACTGCTCAGACATTTTCGCGGACTAATCGATGGGACCAAGGAACTGAAGCTTCATCGCGAGCGTCGCGTTGACTTCCTCGACCGAAGCCTCGGTGCGACCTCTGCTTCCCTTAGTCACCATCGGATCATTGCCAGCAATACTTTTATCCTGGCCGATTTTTGGGTCCAGATCATCGTGACCTCTGTTCTCGGTCTGTTGCTGTTCGGGCTTCCCGCCCTCAGAAGTATCGATGTGCATGTTCTGACGGGTTATACCCTGATCTTCTTCTACATGTTGGGTCCGATACAGGGTGTCCTGGGGGCGCTTCCGGGTTTAGGTCAGGCCAACATAGCCGTCAATAAAGTTGAAGAATTAGGACTATTGCTGGTATCAGGTGGAAGCGAAGCCGATTCAATACCTGATGGCAATCACACTTCCGATTGGAAGCGATTGGAGCTGGTGGGGGTCACGCATTCATATCACCGGGAACGTGAGGATGGCAGCTTCATCCTGGGTCCGATTAATGTGACCATCCACCCGCAAGAGCTGGTCTTCATTACTGGTGGTAACGGCAGTGGCAAAACCACTCTGGTCAAGCTGCTCACTGGCTTATACCACCCCGAAGGCGGAGAAATTCGCCTCGACGGTGAAGTCATCACTGAGAACAACAGGGATGACTACCGCCAGCATTTTTCTGTTGTCTTTTCTGACTTTTATCTTTTTGAGAGCTTCTTTGGCATGCTCTCACCGGACCTGGATGCGCAGGCCCTTCACTACCTGATCCAACTCCAGCTGGACCACAAGGTACAGGTCAAGGACGGAAAACTTTCAACTACGGAACTCTCCCAGGGACAGCGTAAACGGCTGGCCCTGCTGACGGCATATCTCGAGGACCGCTCGATTTATGTCTTTGATGAATGGGCGGCGGATCAAGACCCGCAGTTCAAAGAAATTTTCTACTACCAACTACTCCCCGACTTAAAGGCCAGAGGCAAGACAGTGATCGTCATCAGCCATGATGATCGTTACTTTCATGTCGCCGACCGGATCATCAAGTTGGATTACGGCAAGCACGCCGCAAACGAGTACGTTGCTCACCTACCCCTCACAGCTGATTTACCAGTCTCGCTCGGATAACTGGCGGACTAAACCACACACTATTACTTCTAAGGAGACGAAAATGTATACGGACGAAAAAGAAGACACCACTGTCTACAAAGCTGTAGTCAACCATGAAGAGCAGTATTCAATCTGGCCGGCGCACCGTGAAAATGCTCTCGGCTGGAATGATGCCGGCAAGTCGGGAACTAAGGCGGAGTGTTTGGCATATATCAAAGAGGTATGGACGGACATGAGACCTTTGAGTTTGAGAAAGAAAATGGAGGAAAACGCGGCGAGAGCCAGCCGAGACGGCGGCTACAGGCCCGTGCAAACTTTTTCTGAAATGGTTTCTTAAGCGTGTTTCTCTGCATACTCTGCGTACCTCCGCGGCGCCTGCCTGGAAGGAAGCCGTTAACACCGAGAGGTACGCAGAGGCCTGCTCCTGAAGTTTTATGGAGGTCGAATAATGCCAAATACAATCACGAGAACCAAGCCGAAGCAATCCCCCTGGCTTGCGTATTATCAACCGAACTACCGGGCTAAGCTCCGTTTGTTTTGCTTTCCCTACGCTGGTGGTTCAGCTCTAGTCTTCAACAAGTGGCAGGATACTCTCCCGCCGTTTGTCGAAGTCTGTCCTGTGCAACTTCCCGGGCGCGGCAATCGGTTGGATGCCCCGGCTTTTACAGATATGGATCCGCTGGTCAAGGCTGCCGCGGCCGCGCTGTTGCCATACTTTGACATGCCGTTCGCGTTCTTCGGCCATAGCATGGGTGCATCCATCAGTTTTGAGCTTGCTCGCCTGCTACGTCGCGAGGGCCGACGGTTGCCTGTTCATCTCTACATCTCGGGCCGGCGCGCCCCGCATATTTTGCGCAGCGATCCGCCCCTGCATGCTCTTCCCGAGGACGAGTTGCTTCACGAACTGCGTGAACTCAACGGCACTCCAAAGGAGGTTCTCGAACACCCCGAGTTGATGCAGATGATGATTCCTCTCCTAAGGGCTGATTTCTCGGTTGCTGAAACTTACACCTGCAAGCCCGAGGCACCGCTCAACATGCCCATCTCGGTGTTCGGAGGATTGGCTGACAAAGAGATCGAGCGAGCGGATCTTGAGGCATGGCGCGACTACTCCACTGCTTCTTTCAAGTTGAGGATGCTGCCCGGCGATCACTTCTTCCTAAACACCTCGCAATCGATGCTACTACGATTGCTCTCAAGCGAACTCAATAGTCTCATTCCCAACAACCGGCACTCCGCCCCTGACGGCGTTCCGCTCGTCAAGGATTTTAGTATCCAGTTTCGAATAGCTTAATTGGTGGGGAACGTCGGGATGACTACGGCTTTGCCTCAAAAGTCGTCTCATTCACACCGGGCTTTAGCCCGGTGGCTAGACGGGAAGCAATAGCAGAAAACCGTTTCAACGGTTTCCCCTGGATTTTGCAATGAAAACCGTTAAAACGGTTTCTCAACAATGTGCATACCTTTCCACCGGGCTGAAGCCCGGTATGAATGAGAAGAACTTTTGAGGCAAATGCTGGAGGATCACATGAATAGCGAAGCAGTATTTCTGAAACAGAACGTCATAATGGAGCCCCTGTTCAACCAGTGGTATGCCTGGCCATATCTGATATCACCGGCGACGGCGGCCATGTTTGTCGCTCACCAGCACGTGAAGTTGATGCAGTCGTTCATCTCTGCTCCGCAGATTCACGTCGCTGCCCTTGAAAATCCGGCGATGATTGGGGGCCCGTTCATCAACTACGATGCGGGCAAAACCGGAGCGATCAGGGAGTTGTTAGAAAAGACGAAGGCTGAGCAGTCTGACCTGCTGGCACTCGCTGATGCGATCCGAATGCTCGATGAAATGTTGATCGAGGAAGCCAGCGGCTATTCGCTCGAACCACTATATGAGAAAGTCCCGGATCTCTTGAGAGGTTACGTGGAGCTGACTTACGACTTGCACAACAACGCTTCGTTCCACTTGATCGAAAAGTTGCTTTACAAGAGCCGCTATTACAATCAAGAGTCGCAGAGCCTTATGTTGTCGTTGGCAGAAAGTGACGATCGGCCTTTCGTTTTCAGTACCCCCAGATTGCCCAAACCGGGAGCGCTCACTATCAAGATGCCTTTTAGTGATGTCCGGCTGGACGAACTTTGCAAAATGAAATACATCCCGCAACCGTTCGGCCGAATCAAGGAACTGCTCGAGGTGAAGGACGAAGACGCAGCGCTGTTTTCAACCTTCTTCTCCGAAAAGAGCCTGCCACGAGCCTCCAGCTATCACGGTGATGATATCAGGATCCGTTACTTCGGCCACGCCTGTATCTTGATTGAGACGCGGGAGGTGAGCATTCTGTTCGATCCGGTGATTAGTTATGGTTACGAGAACGGCACGAGTCGTTATCTCTATTCTGATTTGCCCGAGAGCATCGACTACGTGGTGATCACGCATAATCACCAGGACCACGTTATGTTCGAGACGCTTTTACAACTGCGGCATACAGTCAAGAATGTCATCGTGCCCAGGAATAACGGAGGCGGGCTGGTCGATCCCTCGCTGAAGTTGACTCTTCAGAGCATCGGCTTCAAGAACGTTATAGAAGTCGCTGAGCTCGATCCTTTGGAGATCGATGGCGGTGCGATCATCGGGTTGCCATTCCTCGGTGAGCACGCAGACCTGGATATCAGAACCAAGATGGCCTACCTCATAGATTTGAAGGGCCGTT